>ENA-OSAI01000492-OSAI01000492.1-marine-sediment-metagenome-genome-assembly--contig:-NODE-492-length-13989-cov-10.791589_pt1 | contig 13989 bp, 9 predicted proteins | sample MGYA00237871_ERZ529316 | MGnify/ENA primary metagenome ERZ529316 (study PRJEB26369, sample SAMN03142814) | marine sediment metagenome | biome: marine; feature: borehole; material: sediment... | reverse complement strand
AGCATGATGAACCCGGTGTGGACCCTCTGGCTGACCGCATAGCCGATGGGCTCGTGCTCCTCGTCGGTGAGGACGAAGATGATGTTCTCACCGGGGTCGGCTTCACCGGCGTCGAACTCGAACCGGTAGGGCTGGCACTTGACCATCGGGGTCTCGCTGTACCAGCCGATGCCGGCCGTGCCGGTCTCCGACGTCCAGCCTTCGGGCGCGCCGACCGGTTCGAGAGTGACACCCTCCGGCCACTCCTGGTGGCCGTAGTAGATCTCGATGTCGTGGACGCCCTCAGGGCCGAGCGTGGTCAGGTGGACCTTCATCTTCACCCGACCGTCCGGGCTGACCTTGAAGACGGAGCTGACCCCGGTGATGAGGTCCGGCAGCTCGGGCGTGGTCTCCAGACGACCGGGTTCCTCGCCCTCTCCGGGCGGTTCTTCCGGTGGCGGCTCTCCGTCCGGTGGCGGCTGTGGCGGCTGCCACGGCGGCCCTCCGCCCGGAGGGGGCTTCGGCGGCTTGGGCGGGAGAGGCTGCTGGATGGCCTTGAGCCAGAGCATCCAGGCGAGGACGTCCTCCACGTCCAGAGCCTGCAGCCACAGACCCTCGGCCCTGAGGGCCTGGGCGAGGTCTTGCAGGGCGGCGATGATGCGGTCCTTCTTCGCCTGAAGGACTCCGAGCGGATGGCCGACCTGCTGCTCGAACATCAGGTCCGCGAGCTTGTCGAGGATCTCGGCGATCTTGTCGCCGCAGTCCCGGGGGATGTTGAAGTTCAGCCTGAGCGTCTCCCGGAGCAGGAAGAAGTTGAAGCGCTTTACCTCCTCCTCGGCCACGAAGGCCATCTTCCTCCAGAAGCCGTCGAAGATGCGGGCGACGTCGGCCGGGTCGAGGCCGAGCTCCACCGCCAGACGGGCCGCCTCGTAGAGGAGGATGAGGATGTTCTCCTTCTTCCTGATGAGCACCTTGACCGGGTCGTCGGCCTGCTCTTCGGCGATGAGGTCCTGGATGAGCGGGATTATCTGGGCCAGGACTGCGGCCACTTGCTGTTTGGCCGGGTCGCCGCTCTTCATCCACTCGTCGACGAGCTCCTCGAGCTCGGAGAGGACCAGGACCTTCTGCTCCTCGGGACCGTAGTCCTCGGTCTCGCCGAAGACGAACTGCCCCTTACCGACCCACCCCTCCGGGACCGGCTCACCCTTGGTGAGGGTCATCCGGTACCAGCAGGCGTAGGGGTCCGTCGGGGCGAGGAAGGGCGGTGACATCAGAGTCCACGTCGTCACCCCCGCGGGCCACTCGTTCGGGTTGATGCCCATGTTCCGGACGACCCACTCGTCCTCATCCCAGACCATGTCCTGGTCGAGGTCGACGAGGAGGTTGAAGTAGAGGAGCCGGTCTTCCTCGTACCCGTAGAGGGACGGGTCGCGGTCGGCCACGCTCACCTCGAACTCGACCCGGTAGGTGGGCGGCGTGGTGCCCGTGGAGATGAAGCGGACGAAGCCGTCGTCGAAGAAGTCGGAGTTCATCTGCCGCGAGTCTATCTCCCCGTCGGCCCGCTCCCCGAGCCAGACCTGCCTGTAGTCCTGGTGCCGGGCCCCGTCGCTCAGCAAGGTCGACGGGAAGCGGAAGTACGGCGGCCACTCCGGGGCGTCCCCGAAATCGAGCAGGGGCTTCTGGAGCCTGACCCGGCTGACGACCGTGGCCGCCTCGGCCTTCGACATGCTGTCGAGAGGTCTGAGGGTCCCCTCAGGGTCACCGATGAAGAGCCCGCTGAGGTAGGCCTGGGCCATGTAGGGGATGGCCCACGGGGAGATGTCGGCCGCGTCGGTCCACGCCGCCATACAGATGGCCTGCGCCTCGGTCGAAGGTCTCGCCATCGCCTGGGGCTCGAGCCCCATGGCACGGATGAGCACCGTCGCCGCCTGCTCGCGGGTGAGCACGTCGTCCACGCCGAAAGTCCCGCCGCTGCCGACCATGATGCCGCGGAGATAGACGGCGTTGGCGTAGGGGAAGTACCGGTGGCCGGCCGGAACGTCGGAAAGGAACTCCTCCAGACCGACGTAGGGCTGCACGTTCCAGCCCAGCACGAGGTACTTGGCGAACCGGCCGCGCTCGATGGCCGCATTGGGATAGAACAGCGGCGGCGGCTGGTCGAGAGCCCCGGCCTCGTAGAGGGCCTCGATCACATCTCTGGCCCAGTGGCCGACGAGGTCGGTGTAGTCCCCGAAGCCTGCCGCGCGGGCCGGAGCGGGGAGAGCCGTGAAGGTGACGAAGAAGATGACCGTGACCGCCAACACTCTCCTGCAACGCATACTCTTCCCTCCCTTCTCGTGGTCTTCTTCGTACGGCTGTCCTCACCGTACCCCCTTGAGAGTATCGGCCAGGCCCTCCAACATTCGGAGGTCCAGAGGGCCAGCAGCCTGATCTCTCAGCCATACTATACCGAATTGTCTGAACCCTCAACGGCCGGAACCCACGCCCGGGGAAGACTCGCGGAAGCCGGCCCGAGGGGGCGCGCGGTGAGACGAGGACTTCCTACTGGCGGTACCTGTTCGTGATGGGCAGGCGGCGGTCGCGCCCGAAGGCCCGCGGGGTCACCTTTATGCCGGGGGGGCTCTGGCGCCTCTTGTACTCGCTCCGCTCGACCATGGCCGCCACGCGGCGGACGACGTCCTCGGGGAAGCCCATGGCCACTATCTCCTCTACGCTCCTGTCCTCCTCGACGTAGGCCTGGAGGATGGGGTCGAGGAGCGGGTACGGGGGCAGGGTGTCCGTGTCCTTCTGGCCGGGCCGGAGCTCGGCCGACGGCTCCTTGGTGAGGACCGTCTCCGGGATGACGGGAGAGCGCCGGTTCCGGTACTCGGCCAGCCGGTAGACCATCGTCTTGGGGACGTCCTTGATGGGGGAGAGCGCCCCGGTCGTGTCGGCCCCGTAGAGGGTGGCGTAACCTGTCGCCACCTCGCTCTTGTTCCCGGCGGTCAGGGCCAGGAAGTGGAACTTGTTGCAGAAGGCCATGAGGATGTTGCCTCTGATACGGGCCTGGATGTTCTCCTCGGCCACCCCCGGTTCCGCAGGCCCGGCGCTCCGCGCGGCTCCGGCCGCCTCCGGCTCCGTAGGCCCGGCGCCCCGCGCGGCCCCCGCCGCCTCCGGCCCGCAGGCCGCGAACGGCCCGGCGAGCATGTCGAGGTAGGCCTGGAAGGCGGGCTCGATGGGGACGGAGACGAGACGAATCCCCAGGCGCCGGCAGAGCTCCTCCGCGTCCTCCACGCTCCCGCGGGAGGAGTAGCGGGAAGGCATCGAGATTCCCAGGACGTTCTCAGGGCCCAGGGCGTCGGCGGCGATGGCCGCCACGAGGCTGGAGTCGATACCTCCGGACAGCCCGATGACCACCTTCTCGTAGCCGTTCTTCCGCACGTAGTCCCGGGTCCCCAACACGAGCGCGGCGTATATCTCCGCCTCCCCCTCGAGCAGAGGCCCGGACGAGGGAGACGCCGCCCGGGCCGCCCGAGCGTCCAGCGGCGGCCGGTCCCGGGCGGCCGGCCGGGTCGAGACGACGGTCACCGGGGTGGAGACCCCGTCGGGGAGGGCGTAGAGGGGGTCCCTCCGGCCCCGCGGGTCGTGGAGCCTGGAGCGGAAGACGGCATCGACGTCGAGGTCCACGACGACCAGGTCCTCCTCGAACTGCCTGCCGCGGGCCAGGACCCGGCCGCCCTGGTCCACGACCACGCTCGCCCCGTCGAAGACGAGCTCGTCCTGCCCTCCCACGGCGTTGAGGTAGCAGACGATGACCTCGTAGTCGAAAGCCCTGGTGGCCAGCATGCGTTCCCTCTGCTGTCTCTTGCCGGCGTGGAAGGGCGAGGCGTTGATGTTCAGGAGGACCTTCGCCCCGGCCCTGGCCTGGACCGCGGGAGGTCCGGTCGGGTACCAGATGTCCTCGCAGACGCTGACCCCGACGGTGACTCCGGCGATGACGAAGAGGGGCTGTTCGCGGCCGGGACGGAAGTACCGGTCCTCGTCGAAGACCCCGTAGTTGGGGAGATGGACCTTGCGGTACACACCGGCCACCTCCCCGTCGTAGAGGACGGCGGCGGCGTTGTAGAGGTCGTCGGCCGCATCCACGAACCCGACGACGGCGGCGAGGCCCCGCACGCACCCGGCGATGCGCCGGAGATACTCGAGGTTGTCCCGGACGAACTTCGGCTTCAGGAGAAGGTCCTCGGGCGGGTAGCCGGTCAGGGCCAGTTCGGGAAAGGCCACGAGGTCGGCCCCTGCCTCCCGAGCCCGCTCGACGTAGTCGAGGATGAGGCGGCAGTTGCCCTCGAGGTCACCCACCGTCGGGTTGATCTGGGCCAGAGCCACTCTTATCGAACCCATGTCTCTTTATCCCCCCGCGAACGCCCAGAAGCCCTCCTTCTTCAGCGGCTCGAAGCGGGCGGTGAAGAAGCGCAGTTGCGGCGGCTCATAGACCATCTTCAGGCCGCCTATCGTCTCACGCTCCTCGAAGAGCCCGATGACCGAGTCGGCCACAACGTCCATGTGGTTGTTGGTGTACACTCGCCGCGGGATGGTCAGGCGCACGAGCTCGAGCTTGGGGAAGCGCTCCTTGCCGTCCTTGCCCCGCCCGGCGGAGACGTTCCCCCGCTCCATGCCGCGCACACCCGAATCCACGTAGAGGGCGGCCGCCAGGGTCTGGGCCGGGTACTCGGACTGCGGGATGTGGCTGAGGAAGGTCCGCGCGTCGAGGAAGACCGCGTGGCCGCCGATGGGTCTGACCACCGGGACCCCGGCGTCGATGAGCTGGCGGCCGAGATACTCCACCTGGCCCACCCGGAAGGCCAGATAGTCGTCATCGACCATCTCGTAGATGCCGCGGGCCATGGCCTCCATGTCCCGGCCGGCCAGGCCCCCGTAGGAGGGCATCCCCTCGAAGACGACCACGAGCTGGGTCAGCGCCTGGTACACCTCAGGCTCGTTCGTCGCGGCGAAGCCCCCGATGTTGACCAGGTTGTCCTTCTTGCCGCTCATGGTGCAGCCGTCGCCGTAGGACATCATCTCGCGCAGGATCTCGCGCACGGACCTGCAGCGGTAGCCCTCTTCCCGCTGCTGGATGAAGTAGGCGTTCTCGGCGCACCGGGTCGCGTCGAACATGACCCGGATGGGCCTGCCGTCACTCCGCCGGTAGCGGTCGCACAGCTCCCTCACCGCGCGGAGGTTGGCCATCGACACCGGCTGTCCGCCGGCCATGTTCACGGTGACGGCCACGCTCACGTAGGGGATGCGGTCGGGGCCGACCTTCTTTATGAGGGCCTCGAGCTTGTCCAGGTCGACGTTGCCCTTGAAAGGGTGAAGGCTCGAGGGGTCGTGGGCCTCGTCGATGACGACGTCCACGAAGGTCCCGCCGGCCCGCTCCTGGTGTTCCCGGGTCGTCGTGAAGTACATGTTCCCCGGGACATAGTCACCCGGCTTTATGAGGATCTGGGAGATGAGGTGCTCCGCCCCCCGTCCCTGGTGGGTGGGGACCATGTACTTGAAGCCGTAGACCTCCCTGACGGCGTCCCAGAGGTGATGCCAGTTCCGCGACCCCGCGTAGGCCTCGTCGCCGAGCATCATCCCGGCCCACTGGTTGTCGCTCATGGCGCTGGTGCCGCTGTCGGTGAGGAGGTCGATGTAGACGTCTGCCGAGTCCAGGAGGAAGGTGTTGTAACCGGCCTTCTGGATGGCCTCCTCCCTCTCGGCCCGGGTCTTCATCCGGATGGGCTCGACCATCTTGATCTTGTAGGGTTCGGCTGTTCTCCTCCGCCGTGTCGCCAACTGCGTTCCTCCCAGCACTTTAGTTCCTGTGAACTCAGGCAAGAGGCGATGGCCTTCGGGAGCCCACGGGCTCTTGGTCGGTCCCCGGCCTCTTGCGCCCCTGTCCGAACGAACCGTTCCTAGGTTTCACCGGCAGCCGACCGGGGAACCCTCCGGAACCTCGCCGTGAAGTGCCTCAGAACGGGCGGCTCCTCCTCGAACTCCAGACCGACGACCTCCCCGCGCCGGTCGAGGACCCGCCGGCAGGTCTCGGCGACCACGTCGAGGTGCCGGCAGGTGTAGACCCGACGGGGAACGGCCAGTCTCACCATCTCCAGTCTCGGATAGCGGTTCTCCCCGGTCTCCGGGTCCCGCCCGGCGAGGACCGTCCCGATCTCCACCCCCCGGACCCCGCCCTCGACGTAGAGCTCGACCGCCAGGGCCTGTCCGGGGAACTCCTCCCGCGGAAGGTCCGGCAGAAAGCGCAGGGCATCCAGGTAGACGGCATGCCCCCCGACAGGCTCGATGATGGGCACCCCGGCCTCCTTGAGCCGCCGCCCGAGGTAGGCCACCTGCTCGATGCGATAGGCGAGATAGTCCTCGTCCACGACCTCCTCCAGGCCGCGGGCCATGGCCTCCATGTCGCGCCCGGCCAGGCCCCCGTAGGTCGGGAAGCCCTCGAAGAGCACGGCCCAGACGGTCGCCCTCCGGTAGAGGTCCCCGTCCCGGAGGGCGATGAAGCCGCCGATGTTCACCAGGGCGTCCTTCTTCCCGCTCACCGTGCACCCGTCGGCATAGGAGAACATCTCCCGGACGATGTCGCGGATGCTCACATCGGCGTAGCCCGGCTCCCGGAGCTTGATGAAGTAGGCGTTCTCGGCGAAGCGGGCCGCGTCGAGGAAGAGCGGCACCCCCCGCCGGCGGCATATCTCGGCCGCGCCCCGGATGTTGGCCATCGAGACCGGCTGGCCGCCCCCGCTGTTGCACGTCACCGTGATCATCACGAACGGGACGGCCTCCCCGTGCTCGGCCAGGGCCCTGTCGAGGAGCTCGAGGTCGATGTCGCCCTTGAAAGGAAGGTCGGCGACCGGGTCGTAGGCCCACTCCCCGGCGAGGTCGAGGGCTCTGGCCCCCCTGTGCTCGACATGGGCCTTGGTGGTGTCGAAGTGCATGTTGTTGGGGACGATGTGACCTTCCCTGACGAGCGTGGTGAAGAGGACGTTCTCCGCCGCCCGGCCCTGGTGGGTGGGGATGACGTAGGGGAAGCCCATCACCTCCTCCACGGCCTCCTTGAGGCGGTAGAAACTGCGGCTGCCGGCGTAGGCCTCGTCACCGACCATCAGAGCGGCCCACTGCGTGTCGCTCATGGCGCTCGTGCCGCTGTCGGTGAGGAGATCGATGTAGACATCGCTCGACCTGAGGTTGAAGAGGTTGTAGCCCGCCCGGCGGATGAGCTCCGCCCGTTCCTCACGGGTGGTCCTCCTCAAACGCTCGACGACCTTGATCTTGAAGGGTTCGGCCAGGGGCCACCACTCCGGCCCCTCCCGGTCTCCCGTGCTCTCCCCCGCTGTCATCCGCGGGCACCTCCCGCTTTCTTTCTTTACTCAGACCAGCCTGAAGCGCAGGAGCGCCGCTATCCCCCCGAGCTCCCCGAGGCGCGAGGCCGCGGGCTCGCTGGAGATGTGCCAGACCTCGGCCCCGCCTTCCGTCGCCCGGTCGATCACTTCGGTGACCAGCCTGGGGACCTTGCGCATGGCGGTCTCCCCGCAGGCCGGGCACTTCGAGTCGGTCGGGCTGAGGAAGCCGCACCCGGGGCACTCGAACCCGGGTTCCTCGTGCCCCTCGAGGACCAGGAGCCCGGAGATGGCGCCCCGGCGCAGGGCTCCGAGGGTCGCGGCCATCCCGGTGACGCCCGTCCCGTCGGATTCGACGGCGTCCTCGAGCTTCTTCATGAGCTCCCGGTCCCGCTTCGCGTTGATGCGGGCGACGAGGGACTGGCAGGCTTCGAGGACCTTGTCGGCCGGGGCCGCCACCTCGACCTCGACCTCGCCGGCGACGACGCGCTGGAGGGCCGGGTTCAAGACCTCCTTCAGGCCTGTCACGGATTCGGCCGGGCCGCCCAGGATGAGCATGTCGTACTCTCTCTCCCCGACGAGCTCCCGGACGGTGCCGGCCACCTTCTTGTAGTGCCTGAGGACGTGGTCGTCGATGTGCCGTTCGATGCGGCGCTCGTCGAACCCCGCGTACCCGGCTTCCTTCACCCGCTGGGGGACGTCGGAGGAGACGTCGAGCAGGGCGCGGACCCAGCCCATGTGGACGGCCAGGAGCCGCGCCTGGGCCCGGTCCACCAGCACGACCAGGTACCGGGGGTACTCGTCGAGCATGACCGCCAGCGGCCTGACGAACGGCGTCTCGCCGACGACGACCCGGTCCTTGACGGGATGAGGGAGGTCGACGACCTGCTCGTAGTCGGCGCCCGAGCACAGGAAGGCCGCGACCGAGCGCCCGGCCCGGACCCGGGCGTCGCGCACGATGCGCTCTAGGGCGGCCAGGTCCTGTTCCACGGACTGCCGCTGCTTCCGGGTGAGTTCCCGCTCCGCCAGCCCGGCTCTGGCCTCCCGGACCAGCCTGCGCAACACGCCCCGTCCGCCGGCGGCGAAGGCGCCGGTGACATCCAGGTACAGGGTCGTCACCAGGTAGGGCGAAGGGCGGTAGGTGCGCAGAGCCTCGACCTGACCGCGGGTCAGGACAAGCGTCCGCTCCTTGTTCAAGGGGCTCCGCCTCCTATCGTGACCGACCTCGGGTCGGATATGGACGATATCGGTCCCTTCAGTCCCTCGTCTCCCGGACGAGGGCGGCGACGGCCTCGACCGCGGCGTCCGTCTCCCCCTCGGTGTTGAAGAAGGCCGCGGAGAACCGCACGGCACGGAGCTCGGGCACCGGCCTGGTGACCACGCCGAAGCGCTCCAGGAGGGCCCGGTAGGCCTCCTCCCCTGACAGGCCCTCGAGGCGGCAGGAGACGATGCCGGTCATGAGGTCCTCGTCCGGCGGACGCGCCGGCCCCAGAACCGTGACGCCCTCGACCCCGGCCAGCCCCTCCCGGAGGCGCCGGGCGAGGGCGAGACTCCTCCTCCTCACCGTCTCGAGGCCCACCCGCGAGATGAAGTCCACCGCGGCCGGCCACGCGGCGTGAAGGGGGTAGCAGCGGGTCCCGAACTCGAAGCGCCGGCCGTCCTGACGGAGACGAAGGGAGCCTTCCTCGCTGTATTCCCAGGCCTCGGCGCTCCCGTCCCCGACGCGGTCGGGGACGAGCTCGACGAGGGCTTCCGGGGAGACGTAGAGGGCGCCGGTGCCGACAGGTCCGAGCAGCCACTTGTGGCCGTTCATGGCGTAGAAGTCACAGCCTATCTGGCGCAGGTCAAGGGGGAACTGGCCGACGGCCTGCGCGCCGTCGAAGAGGACCGGCACGCCCCGGGAGTGGGCGGCCTCGACTATCTCGCGGGCCGGCAGGAGGAGCCCTGTCATGCAGCTCACGTGACTGAGGGCCACCAGCCGGGTGCGGGGCGTGATACGGGCCGCCACCTCCTCCACGTTCCTGGGCCCGCTCTCCCAGGACAGGCGCGCTATCCTGACCCGGACACCCTTAGTCTGACGCAGGTGGAGCCAGATTAGAAGGCCGGCCGGATGCTCCTGGTCGGAGATGACGACCTCGTCGCCGGCGTCCCAGTCTATGCCCCGGGCCACGATGTTGATGCCGTCGGTGCTGTTCGAGGTCAGGGCGAGGTCCCGAGCCTCCACGCCGAGGAAGGCCGCCAGCCTCTCCTTCGCCGCCGCCGCGGCCCGGGCCTCCCGGAGGTAGACCTCGGGGTTCCCCGGACCCGCCTCCTGCCACTCGCGGTAGAGGGAGAGAAAGAGCTCGGTCACACGGCGAGGCGACGGCCCCAAGGTCCCGGTGTTGAGGTAGACCGAGCGGTCCAGGCCGGGAATCTCCGCCCGCAGGGCGGCGAGAGTCTCGGCGTCCAAGAGCGGCGGGTTCCTCCTTCCGGAGCTCGCGGACGAGGGTTCCTGAAAGCGGCGCCACCGACAGACTTCTCCCAGGCGGGGAAGTTCCCTCCCTCGCCGGGCTGCCTCGCCGGCCACCCCGCCGGCCCGGCTAGAGCACCGAAGCCCGCCCCTCGTAGACCAGCCCGCGCGCGCCGTCCAGGGTGACGGTGTCCCCGTCCTTGAGGACCCGCATGGCCCTGGACGCCCCGGTGACGGCGACGCGGCCCAGAGCCCTCGCCTGCACGGCGGCGAAGGAGTCCCTCCGGGCCCTCTCCACGACCCAGCCGGCGGCCCGCCGCATGGCCGGCAGGTAGTCGGGGTCGAGGTCAGGCGCGACCAGGATGTCGCCCTCCGAGACCCGGGCGAGGGCCTCCCGGGCCGTCCGGCACAGCCTCACCCGCCCCCAGGCGGAGGCCGGGAGATGGCCTGTGCCGCGGACAAGGACCCGCCCCAAGGTGACGACCTTGACGATGTTTGTCGTCCCGCTCACGCCCGGCGGGACCCCGGCGGTGATGACGATGACAGACCCCGGCTCGACGATCCCGCTCTCCCGGGCGGCGTCGGCCGCCTTCACGAACAGGTCGTCGGTGCTCTTGGCCTCGGGCACCCGCCTCGGGAAGACGCCCCAGGTGAGCGTCTGCTGGCGGGCCACGGCCTCGCTCCAGGTCACGGCGATGATGGGGGCCCGCGGCCGGTGCCTGGCCACCATCCTGGCCGTGTAGCCCGAGGTCGTGGCCGTGACGATGGCCCCCGCCTCGAGCTCGTCGGCGATGGTCACCGTCGCCAGGCTGATGGCCTCGGTCACACCGCTGACAGGGCCCCCGGCGGCCGGAGGGGCCGGGCGGACCCAGAGGGAGGAGCCGCGCGGGCGTACCCGGGGCCCGGCTCCGGTCGCCGCGGCGGCCGCGGCCGTCTCGGCCCTTTCCGCGATGCGGGCCATGGTCCTCACGGCCTCGACCGGGTAGCGGCCGACGGCCGACTCGGCGGAGAGCATGACGGCGTCGGTCCCGTCGAAGATGGCGTTGGCCACGTCGCTGGCTTCGGCCCGGGTCGGACGAGGCCTCGAGACCATGGACTCGAGCATCTGGGTCGCGGTTATGACCGGCCGTCCGGCACGGACCGCGCGGGCGATTATGTCCTTCTGGATGACGGGGACGTCCTCCTCGGGGACCTCGACCCCGAGGTCGCCCCTCGCCACCATGACCGCGTCGCAGGCGGCGATGATGTCGTCGAGGTTGTCAAGGGCCGCCTGGCACTCTATCTTGGCCACGACCATCTGGCGGCCGCCGCGGGCCCGCAGGAAATCCCTCACCAGGACGATGTCCTCGGCCGTGCGCGTGTAGGAGGCGGCCACGAAGTCGGCCCCGACGGACACGGCCGTCTCGAGGTCCTCGGCGTCCTTGGGGGAGAGATACGGGACATCAAGGTTCCGGCCCGGGAGGTTCAGCTTCTTCCTGTCCCCGAGGACGCCGCCGGAGAGGACCCGGCAGACGACCTCCCTCTCCCTCACCTCGACGACCTCGAGGGAGAGGTTGCCGTCGTCGAGCAGGACCACGTCGCCCGGACGGCACAGGGACGGCAGGCCGGGGTAGTCGACGCTGACCCGCTCCGGGCCGCCGGGGACCCTCTCGGTGGTGAAGGTGAAGAGTCGGCCGTCGGTGAGGGTCACCGGGCCGTCCTCGAAGGTCCCCAGCCGTATCTCCGGGCCGCGCAGGTCGAAGAGCACGCCCACCCGGCGGCCCTCCGTGCGGCTCTCGGCCCTCCTCAGCGTCTCGAGCCGCGCGAGGTGCTCCGCCCGCGCCCCGTGGGAGAGGTTGAAGCGGGCCACGTCCATGCCCGCCTCTATCATCCGGATCATGGTCTCCAGGTCCTCGCTCGCCGGGCCGAGCGTGGCGATTATCTTGGTGCGGCGAAGGTGCCTGGGCAAAGGTCTCCTGTCTCCCCTCGTCCCGGCCGACGCGCGGCCGCCCCCGCACCAGCCGGGGCGGCCGCAGGAGCGCCGCTAGATGGCCAGTATCTTCGCCAGCTCGTAGAGGCTGAGGTCTATCTCCTTGCGGCGGCCGACGACCTCCCGCAGCGGGACGGCCAGCACCCGCCCCGACCTCCAGGCGGTCATCTGACCCGTCTTCCCCTGCAGGATGAAATCCACGGCGGCCGCGCCCATCTGGCTGGCAAGGGTCCGGTCGAAGCCGGTCGGCCGCCCTCCGCGCTGGACGTGCCCGAGAACGGTCACCCGCGTGTCGAGCCCGGTCCTCTCCCGCACCTGCCGGCCGAGGTCGGCGGCCGAGGCCGCCCCCTCCGCCACGACGATGACGCTGTGCCGCTTGCCTTTCCTGTAGCTGGTGAGGATGCTCTCGCACAGCTCCCCGACGTCGAAGGGGACTTCCGGGATGAGGACGGTCTCCGCCCCTCCGGCGAGTCCCGCGGCCAGGGCGATGAACCCGGTGTCGCGGCCCATGACCTCGACGAGGAAGACCCGGCTGTGGGCCCAGGCGGTGTCCCGGAGGCGCTCGATGGCGTCGAGGGCCGTGTCCACGGCGGTGTCGAAGCCGATGGAGTACTCCGTCTCCGGGATGTCGTTGTCGATGGAGCCGGGCACGCCGACCACCGGGAAGCCCGCGTCCTGGAGGGCCAGGGCGCCCTTGAAGGTCCCGCCGCCCCCGATGGTGACAAGGGCCTCGATGCCCGCCTCCTCGAGCCGCGCACGGGCCTGGGCCTGACCCTCGGGGGTCTTGAACCGCTCCGAGCGGGCCGTCTGCAGGAAGGTGCCCCCGCGGTGGATGAGGTCCCCCACGGACCGCTCGTCGAGGGGCCGCATGTCCCCGTCGATGAGGCCGGCGTAGCCGCGCATGACGCCGGTGACGAGGAGACCCTCGTAGACGGCCTTGCGCACCACGGCCCGGACGGCCGCGTTCATGCCCGGGGCGTCGCCCCCGCTCGTCAGGACCCCGATGCGCCGGGGCCGGGAGAGGCTCTTGGTCACGGCCTGCCACCGTCCGGCTCCAGGAAGGCCTCGAGGACCTCGCGCGCCGCCTTCTCCTCGCTGGACGGGACGAGGATGTCCGTCTCGTCGACCCCGATGAAGGGCGAAAGGCGCGGCGCCCTCAGGAAGACCCTGATGCCCTCGTTGACGAGCACCCCGCGAAGGAGCTCCGCGGTGGCCAGGTTGGGGGCACGGTGGAGGAGGACGAGTTTCTCATCGAGACGCTGCAAACGCTTCAGGACTCCCCTCTCGGGCTGTGCCGCACGTGTCAGGGGCTTACGTCGAGGACCCAGATCTCCCGCTCGGCGGGAAGAGTGTCGGCGGAGACGGTGACCTCGGCGACGCCCAGCCGCTTCACCCCCGACTTCCCTTCGAGGAAGGGTCTCTCGTCGGAGATCTGCCAGTCGGCGATGGCGGGGGTGCGGAAGTGCATCGGGATGACGATCCTCGGATCGAAGAGCTCGGTCACGCGGGTCGCCCCCTCGGCGTCGACGGTGAAGACTCCGCCCACAGGCACGAGGAGGACGTCGACCCGGCCGGCCCGCTCGGCAATCTCCGCTGAAGGCACCTCGCCCAGGTCGCCGAGGTGCAGGATGCGGAGGCCGCCGGTCTCGATGAGGAAGAGGGCGTTCTTGCCGCGCTCGGAGCCCTGGGCCTCGTCGTGGTAGGTCCCCCTGATGCTCCAGACGGTGACGTCGCCGACCGTCTTCTCGACCTGGGCCCAGTCGTCACCGGCCAGGCCCCGCACCCCCTCCGGGTCGCCCTCCACGCTGGCGACGCTGTTGTGGTCGAAGTGCTCGTGGCTCACCGTCACCAGGTCGGCCTCGAAGCGCCTGTTGCCGTAGCCCATGTTCCCCGGGTAGGGGTCGGTGAGGACCCTGGTGCCCCCGGGTGAGGTGATGAGGAAGCACGCGTGGCCGTACCACCTTATCTTGACCTCGCCCACGGTCTCACCTCCCTGGTCCTGTCCGTTCTCGGGGCCCGCATCCCCGCCGCCGCCGAAGAGGCAGCCGGCCAGGAGGGCCGCCAGGATGAACACCGTGAAGGTCGTGATGAAGGCTGTGAAAAACGTCGCCGTCCTGGCCCCGCAGGGCCGGTGACGGCGCTTTCGAGCGTCTCGGGTCATGGGAGCCCACCTTCGTCCGCCAGCCCAGGATTATTCTCCCCGCGAAGGGGGTTCACCTTCC
>ENA-OSAI01000490-OSAI01000490.1-marine-sediment-metagenome-genome-assembly--contig:-NODE-490-length-14067-cov-11.719027_pt1 | contig 14067 bp, 15 predicted proteins | sample MGYA00237871_ERZ529316 | MGnify/ENA primary metagenome ERZ529316 (study PRJEB26369, sample SAMN03142814) | marine sediment metagenome | biome: marine; feature: borehole; material: sediment... | reverse complement strand
AACGGCTTGGTTAGGTGCTTTTAAATGGCATTCCGGGAGGGATTCGAACCCCCGATCGACGGCTTAGAAGGTTTCTTATTCAACTATTATTAGATTAAACCCTTCATTTGACGATGGTTCCTGAAAATAGCTTTTCATTTGGAAATACACTTCTTTAGTATCGAAATTATGTCTTTCAGGAGACTCTAACCTTCTTTTCTCAAGTCGCTCTAAACAGATTCCATCATCTACTTTTAAGTATACCAAACTGTGTTCTGCATTTGTATCAAGTATTAATTCCTTAAACCATTGTCTTTGTTTAACAGTATTTCCAGGAAAATCCATAACTACATCTATACCTCTAATGATATAAGATTGTACAAGCCATTTAACAAATGGTTTAATTCTTAATGAGTATGAAACATAGTCATTAATATTATTAACTTCATTTGGATATAATGTTGATAATATTTGATCCTCAGATAAAAGAATTGAACCATCATTTTTTGACAGTTTAACTGCATATGTTGATTTACCTGCTCCCATCTTTCCAGAAAGGAAGAATAGTTTACCCTTTTTACTCATACAATCACTCCTTTTTCATATACTATCACACTAAAAACTCTATGTAAATGAGAAACCTGTAGGCCGTTGCTCTAGGTAAATAAAAATAACCAAACCGATAAACGGCTTGGTTAGGTGCTTTTAAATGGCATTCCGGGAGGGATTCGAACCCCCGACCGACGGCTTAGAAGGCCGTTGCTCTATCCAACTGAGCTACCGAAACTTAACAGCGATATATATTATAATATACCGCCAATGAATTGTAAAGACTTTAAGGGAAAATAATGAAAAAACTTTATTCTAGTAAAGCGAAATAGTCACTATTTAAGATTAGTTTTTGAATTTCTAGGTAGGTTATTCTTTTTTCCAACTCTTTTTCTAAAAACGTTAATGCTTCGTTACCTGGAGGCACTTTATCATGCAGGTAAAGGAAATGTTCACCTGAGGTTATCGTTAAATCAGGAAACAACACGACATTTTCTTTACCTGACAATAAGTCAGTTCCAAGAAAATATGAGAAATCAGCATCACGATAAACCATGTTTAACAAGGTTGGTGTAATATCAATCGTTGACCCAACTTGATTGATTGTTTCTCCACTCATCCCATTTTGATAAATAATTAAATCAGTATGATTTAACTCTTTTGAATCTAAATCAATATCAATATATTCTTGATACACATTCTCATTCATCATATAGATATTATGATCAGGATAAACCGCAATCACTGTACGATCTAAAACGCCCTCTTCTTCTAACCGATCCAACAACATCCCAAGCATCAAATCAAACTCAACAAGCTTTTCCATATAATTACGAATTTCACTTGGTAAAGTAGTATCTGGATAAGCCTCATCTACTCGATCACTATGGATATTAAACTCACTTTGATTATACGCCCCATGCATCGAGTAAGAAAGCAAATTGATCATAAACGGCTCTTCATATGTCACAAACTCATCCATAAAAAGCATCATATTGGTATCAAAACGATCATCAAAATCAGGATATTCACCAATCAAATCTTCACGAAATTTAACTGTTTCAAAGCCCATATTTGGCATCAAATTTACACGATCATAAAACCATTCATACCCACTATGAAAATAGTACGTGTCATATCCTACTTCACTTAACTGTGCAGGTAAACTATAAGGATAGACGTTTTCTGTATAAGCATCACATATATTATTTGCCCAATCATTGGTCGTAATCGCACTCAATCCAGTCAAGCTCATAAACTCACTATTACAAGTCGCACCTTGCTGAAAGACTGGCGTATAAAAATCAGTAAAATTCATTCCTTCTTCTCGCATCATATATAGATTTGGTGTCAACACCGAATCGATAAACCTTGTATCAAGTGTTTCTGCTAAGATTGTGATGACATTATATCCTTCATATAGATCACTATACGCATTCAAATCATGCGTAAAATTTTCTTGTTCATAAAAATCATCAATGATCTCTTTATCACTAAGAGGATCACTCACAGGTCTAATTCGTGTGAAATCAATCAAATGATACATCACGTATCCATACTTTGAACTATACAAAGAACGATCATGCATCGAATCATACAAATATGCATCACTCTTGTAATACGCCAATTTCGTCTCGTACGTCTCATTACCCCAACTAATAAACAACACAACCTGGACAAAGAAAACAAGCGATAAGACGGCAAAATCACGCAACAAATAGACATCCTTATGCTTCGTCTTAATGATGACAAGCAAATACCCAATTAATAACGGACTAACCAAATATCCAACCAGCGGAAAAGTCAAATCATATTCCTCTGTATTCCCACTCCCTAAAAACACAATCCCATGAAAACTACTACGCGCACTCAATGTTTCAAAATACCCATAATACATGCTATCTCCAACCACAAATATCGTGATCAATAAACCAACTGCGATATACAATATTTTTTGTGCCTTTAAACTATGTAAGAAAAATCCCACACCACCAACAAAAAACATCACAATCACCAAATCATATACTAAACCCCATCCAAAAAAAGCGATGTCCGCAGTGATACTAAGTACCACTTTTAAAGCCACCACATAGATTAGTAAATAAAGCATGCCATAATATCTTCTACGCATATCTTTCCCTCCTAGTAACACAAATATTATAACATAAATAAAAAGTTTGTGTTTTTAAATCATTAAAAAAAGTTTCTATTTCATGTTCATAGAATTATTTCATATGATATAATAAATGAAATACTATACTAAGGAGTAGTCATCCATGAAAAATCAAAACATCAATATCCCAAATGCTTTATCATTATCAAGAATCATCTTCTTACCCATTTTATTTGTCTTTGTCTATTTAGATATGCGCACTGCCTTTTTAATCTCCTTTATCATATTAGGCTCAACCGATTTTTTTGATGGCTTAGTCGCAAGAAAATACAACTTACAAACAATGCTTGGTCAAAAACTCGACTCAATCGCAGATATCTTCTTCTATCTATCCCAAGCATATTTCTTATATGCTTTATACCCAAATTATTTAGTCCCTAATATCTATTTACTCGCAATTTTCTTCTTTATTTTAATCACCACATTCGTCACATCAACAGTCTTATTTAAAAAACCCGTGATGATGCACACCATCTTATTAAAAACACTTGGTGTCTTAGTTTACGCAGTGATCATTTTATCCTATTTCATTGATACAACTTACGTCGTTAGTTTCGTTATTATTTTCTCATATATCGCATACTCCGAAGAAATGATGATTTTTCTCAAACACGGACATGTTGATGTTGATACAAAAAGTTACTTCTCCATCAAATAAACGCACACTGTGCGTTTTTTTCATGCAACAAACAGTTGCTTGCCATTCCCCCACACTATGCTAAAATAGAGTTGTAAAGGAGGGACTCATGATTAATTTAAAACAAATAGGAAAGACCATTGAATCAATTCGTAAAAGCAAAGGCATGACACAAGATGAACTCGCTAGCATACTCTTCGTCTCACGCCAAGCCATCAGTAAATGGGAAACCGGAAAAGGAATGCCATCTATTGAAGTCTTAATTGAGCTCACAAGACTTTTTGATGTATCAATTGATGCATTGATTGATGGAAAAGACTTATCCAAAGAAAATATCAAAGATCAATTTTCACAACTCCCAAGATCGGCTGTCTTTGCGAACTTTATTCAATCAACCGACCTAGAACTACAATTCAAAGAATCATTTTATTTATTCAACAAAGAAGAACGAACACAATTCATCAACTTACTCATTAAAAAGAAAGTGCACCTTCCTTACAAAACAGTGTGGCCACACTTAAGTGAAGAAGAACGCATCTATTTACTTGGATATATTTTATCACATGAAAAGAATCATCTTGATGAATTATTTCCTCATTTGAATCAAACTGAAGAACAAATGCTTTATAAGAAACATCCATACAAAAAAATAACCTATCATTTTAATAGAAAGGATTGAACCAAATGAACGTATACAAATATTTACCATTTATGGACAAAGAAGACTTAGAAGAACTTGTCGAAAAAATCAAAACAGGTGAAGTCACAGAAGTCCCCCTTTACAAACTATTCCCGTTTCTCTCAAAAGAAAGACTCGATACACTCGTTGATTACATGATCGAGAAACAAGACAATAAAAATCTAACAAGAAGCCTTCCTTTCATCTCAAGTAATTCTTTAGACAAAATCAAACAAGCAATTGATGAAGGAAAACTAGAAGATTTTGATGATGCAAGATTGCTTCCATTTATGGATGCAAGTAGTATCAAAGACCTCTTTTATGCAAAACTTAAAAAACACAAAGAAACAACAGAAGATTCCGAAGAAGATTCTGAAGAATAACCACGATAAAAAACCGATTGTAGAAATTTCTACAATCGGTTTTGTTTTATATAAATAGTCCAAAAATCAATCGAACAACTAGCGCAACGATGTACGCAACAACAAACGGATACACCATACTAAAGATGGTCCATTTATTTGAAGCTGTCTCACTACGAATTGTCGCTACCGCACTTATACAAGGTACATAAAGTGATGCGAATACGACATAAGTCAGTGCACTGAGTGTACTAAACCCACTCGCAATATCACCCATATATAAAATCTCTAAACTAGAAACAACTACTTCTTTTGCCAAAAATCCACTCACAAGCGAACTCGTCGCCTGCCAATTTCCAAATCCAAGAGGTGTGAAAATAGGCGCAACAAACGACGATGCAATACTTAAGAAACTATCCTCTTGCGCAATATTGATTCCGCCTGGACCAATGTTTGATAACAACCATAAAATAATCGAACCTACTAAGATAAATGTTCCCGCTTTTTTCACAAATCTTCTTGCTTTTTCAAACGCTTGATAAAGAATCGTTCTTAGTTGTGGTAAACGATAAGGAGGCATTTCTAAGATAAAATTACTTCCTGCCCCTTTAAAGAAACTCAAGCTAAACAATTTCGCACTAAGCAACGTCACCATAATACCAAGGAGATAAATCCCCATCATCACAAACGCTCGATACTGATCAAAGAAAATACTAATAAAGATAACATAAATCGGCAATCTTGCACTACATGAAATAAACGGAATTGTTAAAATTGTCAACAAACGCTCTTTTTTATTCGCAATCGTGCGGGTAGCCATGATTGCTGGCACTGTACATCCAAGTCCCGTAATCATTGGCACAATGCTTTTACCATTGAACCCAAACTTACTTAAGAAACGGTCCATCACAATCGCCACGCGTGCCATATACCCTGTTCCTTCTAATAAAGCAAGTAAGAAGAACAATACAACAATCTGTGGTAAAAACACCAACACTCCACCAACACCAGCGAGCACTCCGTCAATGATCAATCCATAGGTAAAGCCAGAAATATCAATCAATGTTAAAAACTCACCTACATACCGTACAAGTACTTCATCCCAGAATAATTCAAAATAGCCTGTAAGAAAACTACCAAGACCTAAAAACCCACCAAAACTCACCTGATAAATCGAAAGCATCACTAAGAAGAAAATCGGTAGTCCAAGTGCAGGATGGGTCATAAAACGATCAATCTTTTGGTTAAAATATTTCGAATGTTCTTTTTCTTCTACTTTGATCAAACATTCATTCACAACTTCTTCAATGAATGCTCTTCTTGTATTGAATATCGCACCTTTTAAAGAAAGCGCAACATCTTCTTTAATAATCCTTGTTTCTACTTCTTTGATGACCTCTTCAATTTTTTCTCTTTTTGCCAAATCCAAAAATTGATAGATCCCTTCATTTCCTTCAAGCAATTGCAACGCAAGCCATTTTTTCTTCACTTGCAATGTATCATAACGAAGCAGGTCATGTATACGTTGAATTCCCCATTTAACAACCGGATGATATTCAAGTTCAATCGCTTTAAACGCCTGCATATTTTTTATACTATCAACAATTTCCAACTGTTGTTCTTTATCATGATTACGCGCACTAATACTAATCGCATTGGTGTTTAGTTTCTTCGCCAATTTTTTTGTGTCAATCACATATCCATCATTGCGAAGACTATCTTTCATATTCAACACCAACATAGTAGGCGCACCAAGTTCTAATAGTTGTAACGTCAAATGCAAATTTCTTTTTAAATGTGTTGAATCAATGATATTTACAATCCCATTATAAGATTCATTTAACAGTGAATATGTAACAACTCCTTCATCTTCAGAAGATGGAGAAACGTTATATGTCCCTGGTAAATCAACAAAGTTGGCACCTTCATAATGTTTGATATGGTGGACTCTTTTTTCCACCGTCACACCACTATAGTTACCCACATGGACATGAGATTGTGTCATATAATTAAAAAACGTACTTTTTCCAACATTGGGATTTCCAGCGAGTAAAAATATCATTTTCTCACCTCAATCTTCTCTGCATCATCTCTTCTAATACAAATTTCAACATTGTCTACTTCTAATAAGAATAATCGATCAAAGGAAAGCTTATTTAGTACCGTAATCCTCGCACTTTGATAAATCCCTAGATCCATCAATCTTCTCACAAACACAGGGTCTAATCCATCAAAGGATATGACTTCTGCGGTTTCCATTTTTTCTAAATCCGTAATGTTCAATTTACCACTCCTTGTCATCATCATTCACGCAATACCGATTATAGTATAAAATCAAGTAAATTTAAAGAATAAATATAAACTTTCTAATTAACCTTACAAACAAAAAAAACCAGAATTTATCTGGTTTTATCAATTTTGTTTAAGAAACAAGCACTATCTTTTTTACATGTCTCTGTATCATAATGTTCACATACACCTTCAACAACCAACTGCAGCTTGTTGATCGTAAAACCAGCAAACGTTGGATGATTTTTGATGACTTCAAAAATATCACCATCATTAATCTCAATGATATTGTTGTTGACTTTACAAGTCACATGAATATGTGAGTCTGCATTGTGAGATGTTTCATCTATTGTCAAATCATAATGCTTTTTCCCATTAATATAAATTTCAGTAACAATCTTGTGCTCAAGCAAGAAGTCAATATTATTATACACTGTTCCCAAATTGTGGAATCCACGTTTTTTGAGTCGTTCATAAATCTCTTGAATTGTTAAGTGTTCTCCCTCAAGAATATCGATGATTGCTTTTCTTTGTTTTGTTATTCGAATATTTTGTTTGCGCAACTCCGCAAAAAGTTTTTCTCTTGTATCCATAAATTATCACCTACTTCATATTAACATTTTTCTAAATAAAAGAAAAATAAAACACTTAAAAATAATACATTTTTTTACAAATACTTAATATAAGGTTAAAATAATACTCAATTTTTTAAAAATCAAGTAATTTATCATATCAATAAAGCAAACCACTTATGAAAAAAGTGGTTTGCTTTATTGATATTTTTCTTTTAATTTATTCTCAACATATTTTGGAACAAACTTTTTTAAGTCTCCATTAAACTGGGCAATTTCTTTCACTGTGTTACTACTCAAAAATGAATACTTGTGATCAGTCATAAAGAAGATACTATCGACATCACGATTTAAGACACGATTGGCATGGGTCATCTGAAACTCATACTCAAAGTCAGTCACAGCACGTAAACCACGAATGATGTGTGTAGCGTCGAGCGTTTCTGTTTGCTTAACTGTTAAGTCATTTGAAATGATTACTTCAATTTTATCAATGCATTCTTTCATTACTTCTTTGACCATATCGACACGTTCTTCAGGCGTAAATAATCCTGCTTTATTGGGATTGACACTAATTAAAATAATCAATTTGTCAAACACTTTTAATGCTCGTTTAGCGATATCCATATGACCATAAGTAACAGGATCAAAACTTCCAGGATAAACAGCTGTTTTCATCTAATTCCTCCATTTCAAAAAGACCACATTTGTTCTTGTAATGCGCTTTTTCTTTAAAAAAGCCAACTCTTTTGTTTCATTTATTTCTGTATGTTGATCACTTAATACAACAATCAACCCATCATCTTTTAAACATTTTGTTTCCGCTATTTTCATTAAACACTCATCAAGCAAATGTACATGATAAGGTGGATCTAAGAATATCAAATCATACTTATGATTAGTTTGTGCTAAAAACATCAACGCATCCATATGAGCGACTTTTGTATGTGATGAAATACCTAAGTCCTTGATATTTTCTTTTAAAATTTTTATTGCCCCTATTGACTGATCAACAAAATCAATATATTTAGCACCTCTAGAACAAGACTCAATACCAAGTGATCCACTACCCGCAAACAAATCAAGCACATTGTCCATTTGATGATACGGACCAATCATATTAAAGATAGATTCTTTCACACGATCTTTTGTTTCCCTTGTATTGCTATCTTCAACTCGTTTGATTTTTCGTGAACGCAATTCACCAGCAATCACCCTCATCATAATCTCTCCCTTAGGGAAAAAGAGCCAAAAAGGCTCTTTTTTTATTCATATGTAATTTTATGTACAGCGTCGCTATCCAATTTTTCAATCAATTTTGTGACAAGTTTCACCATCGCATCATAATCATCACGATGTACAATTGATGTATGAGAATGAAGATAACGAACAGGCAAGCAAAGTGCGATTGTTGGCGCACCAATACCATTTAAATGCATTGCTCCTCCATCAGTTCCACCGCGTTCTAATTGAGTTAACTGGTAAGGAATTTCTTCTTCATCGGCAATTTTTAAGACAAAATCACGTAATCCTTTATGTCCAACCATTGAACTATCTTTGAACATAATTCCTACACCTTTACCAAGCACTGTTTCTTTACTACCTTTAGGAAAATCATACGCAATAGTTGTATCAAGCGCAATCCCAATATCTGGATTGATTTTAAATGCACTTGTTTTCGCTCCACGTAACCCTACTTCTTCTTGAACTGTCCCAACACCATAATACACATTGTCATGTTTTTTATCTTGCAAGTTCTTCAAGACGTCAATTGCGGCTGCGCAACCAACTCGATTATCCCAAGCTTTTCCTAGTAAATACTTCGGATCAGACATTTCTTCTACTTGAATAAATGGTGTAATCATATCACCAGGTTTGATCCCTAATTTTTCAGCAGCTTCTTTATCTTTGACACCCAAATCCAAATACATATCTTTAATATCAACTGGTTTTTTACGTTCATCTTCCGTTAGAATATGAGGCGCTTTCGCTCCAATAACACCACGGATTTCTTTACCACTTGAGGTTGTCACAACCATTTGCTGCGCAAGCATAACTTGACTCCACCAACCACCAGCAGCGGTGAATTTTAAATATCCATCCTCTGTGATTGTGGTCGCCAAAAATCCAACTTCATCCATATGTCCCGCAACCATAATTCTTGGTCCGTCTTCTTTTCCTACTTTTTTTGCAATAATACTTCCTAAATTGTCAAATGATATTTCCCCGTATTTTTCCATTTCTTTTTTCATAAAATGGCGAACTTGACGCTCATTACCAGGAATTCCATTCAACATTGACATTTCTTTTAATAAATCTCCCATTATTTCCTCCTAAGTACTTTTTCTAGTCTAATTATAACATATCCACTTGTCTTTTTATAGGTCTTAAATCTTATTTTTTTAGCGCTTTCACACCAAAGAATAAGAAGAACCCACCAAGTAAGAAAATCAATATTGTAATAATGATTTCCAAAATATCTAACCTAGGATTACCGCCAAATAAGAAGTACGCACCACCAGTAAGAAAGACAATATTTAATAAGAACAATACGATTTTTTCACGTTTGCTTAAGAAATACGTAATCAATAAACCTGCAAAACCTCTTGCGTAAAGTACAAGACCTAAATACAATCCAATATTTTTATTTGGTTGTGTAATCATCATAAATGCGGCGAATAAATCTACGACAATTTCAACAAACAAAATCGTTCGAGAAGTACCTACTTTAGTTTCCACCACCGCATCAAAAAAACGTTTCAACGATACAAGCGCAACAATCACACCAACTAAGATACCAAGAAAATCTCCCACCCATCCAGTAAAGTAAAAAACAATCGCAAGAACAATCAATATTCCACCAATTATTGTATTGATTAACGCGTTTTTAAATAGTAATTTTTCCATAATAAAACCTCCTTACTTTATTATACCATAAGGAGGTTTATTCGTATATTTTAAAAATCTACTTCAATTTTATGAACTTGATTGGCAATAAACTTATCTAAAATCGCCACAAATGCATCAACTTCTTCCTCTGTCACTCCCGCCATCATATCACTTACACATGCATTTTCAATCACACCAACTTGCGAACACAAATGTTCACTACCAGGTGAGACAAAAATATTTTGTACTCGCTTATCCTTTGGATTAACTTCTCGATAAATTAAATTATCACGTTCCAATCTAGCTAGCACTCCTGAAAGGGTTGCTTTATCTGTATCCATTTGAAGCAAAATTTCTTTCGCTGTAATCCCTGGTTCCTGATTGACCACTTTTAAAACCATTAATTGTGAATATGTAATCCCCAATCGCTCAAGGTGTTTAGACATAATACGTTTATATAACATACTACTCTTATTTAATTTATAACATACCTCTTTAACCATATGGATCCTCCTAAAATAAATTAGTATACAAAACAATTATACAACAATCTCACTTTTTGTCAAAAGATATTGTATAATGAACTTGGGTGATACTATGTTCAAAACAGAAGACAATGTCAAACATATTTATGCAGAAGAACTCCTGCAAAACAATTTTATCAAAGTAAATCAAATCATTGATATCAGAGAACCACTCGAACTAAAAGCGATGTCACTAGACGGGACACTACACATTCCCATGCTAACCTTACTCAACCATCCAGAAAAATTCTTATCAAAAGAGACAAGATATTACATCTTATGTCGCAGTGGACACCGCAGTTATGATGTCACAGAAATCTTAAGCAAAAAAGGATATGATCTTGTGAACATTGTTGGTGGGATTTTGGTCATTGATGAGATACAATCAAGACAAACTTGAAACCGGTACCGGACGCAAAATGATAACGGTATCATAGTTGAAACGTGTTATAATAAAGATAGTTCAATTAATAGGAGGATATGATGAAAATAATACACAAAATAACCATCGTTTTTGCACTTTTTATGACTGTTTTTGTTAGTGCAAACGTTGATGTACATGCAGAAGAAGCAACTAAACTTGTTGTTCACTACTTCCGTTTTGACCAAGAGTATGATGACTGGTCTTTATGGCTGTGGCAATCTAAACCAAATTCAGGTGAGGGACAACAACTGGATTTCAATGGGACAGATGACTATGGTGTTTACTATGAAACAGACCTAGCTGGTACACACTTAGAAGGTGCGACTGAAGCTGGTGTCATCGTCCGTACAGATGACTGGGGGAAAGATGTTGGACAAGATCGTTTCTTCGACATGACATCGCCTAATGCATCTGGGGAAGTTCATGTGTACTTAGTGCAAAATGATCCAAACATTTACTATTCAGAAGAAGCCGCAGATGTTTCAAACAAAATATTAAGCGCTGCTTTTGAAGATGAAAACACGATTTCTTTCCGCGCAACAGCGGATGTCACACTAGCCCAAATCACGCTTCTTAAAGGAACAACTGAAGTTCCTATTTCAAACTATGAAATGACTAACAGAATTGGTTCTTTTGATATCAGTGAAGCTGTTGACTTAACACAAAAATATACTCTTCAAGTAGACTTTGGTGATACAGAACTTGCGACATCAAATGTTGGCTTTGATGGTTTTTATGAAAGTGATGCCTTTAATGATGCTTATGGTTATGAAGGAACACTAGGTGCTATCTATTCTGAAACTGAAACAACCTTTAAGTTATGGGCACCAATTAGTGATGATGTCACTTTACATTTATACACCAAAGGACACGATGCTGATACCTTAGATTATGACGGTATTGCTGGTGTCGATGCACCTTATGAAACACACACAATGACACTTGGTGAACAAGGTGTATGGAGCGTGAGTATTCCTGGTGATTTAGACAAAGTGTATTACACTTATAGCGTCACCAATGGAGACTATACCAATGAACTTGTTGATCCATACGCAATGACTACTGGTGTCAATGGTGAAAGAGGAATGGTCATCAATTTTGATAGATACAACCCTGAAAACTGGGAAACTGATACACGCCCAGACAATATGGTCACCAATACAGATGCGGTAATTTATGAACTACATGTCCGTGATTTAACGAGTCATGAAACATGGAATGGAACAGAAGATTATCGCGGGAAATTCTTAGGACTTGTCGAAAATGGTACTTCTCTTCAAGGATATTCTACAGGATTTGATCATATACTAGAACTCGGTGTAACCCATGTGCAACTCGTACCGATATTTGACCATGGAATCATTGATGAAACGAGATTAAATGATCCATCATATTATGGTATTCAAGATGGTATCTTCAACTGGGGATATATGCCAGAAAACTTTAATGCCTTAGAAGGAAGTTACGCAACAGATCCATTCAATGGAGAAGTAAGAGTCACAGAATTCAAAGAAATGATCCAAGCATTCCATGACAATGGAATCCGCGTCATTATGGATGTTGTGTATAACCATACAGGAAAAAGCGCTGACTCAAACTTCGATATGATTTTACCAGGTTACTATTTCCGTATGAACAGTGATGGAACATTCTCAAATGGTAGTGGAACAGGAAATGAAACAGCCAGTGAACGCTTTATGTTCAGAAAATATATGGTTGATTCATTGCTTTATTGGACAGAAGAATTCCATATTGATGGTTACCGTTTTGACTTAATGAAATTACATGATGTTGATACCATGAACGCAATCGCTGATGAATTACATGCGATTGATCCAACGATTATGCTTTATGGTGAACCATGGACTGGTGGAACATCAAAATTACCAGAAAGTGAAGCTGCTTACAACGCAAACTTAGATCAAATGCCAGGTATCGCTGTATTCAACGATGATACCAGAGATGGTATTAAAGGTAGTGTCTTTGAAGCCTCAGAAAAAGGATTTGTCCAAGGAAACAATTACGCAGATGCCCGCGTTTTACTCGGTGTCACCGGCGCAACATCACAATCCAACTTGCCACTTGGTGCACTTCCAAAAGGACCATGGGCATATAGTCCAAATCAAACAATCAATTATGTCACTGCACATGATAACAACACATTACACGATAAACTCTACTTAAGTACCTTCGCAACAATCGATACATTAGAACGTATGCAACGACAAGCAAATACGCTTATTTTAACCTCACAAGGTATTCCATTCTTACACGCAGGTGTAGAAATGATGCGCACCAAGCCATGTGTTGTGATTGACGGTGTTGCCCAAGGGGAATGCGACTCACTAAACAGATTTGATCACAATAGTTATCGTTCACCTGATGAAACAAACCAAATTGATTGGAACTGGAAAGTAGATTATTATGATACCTTCAAATATTACCAGTCAATGATTCATCTAAGACAAACCAAAGATTTCTTCACTTTAGGAACTAGTGAAGAAATCAGTGAACATTTACAAATCATTTTAGATGATCAATCCGGCTTCGTTTCTTATCTATATCAAGATGAAACCGATGAATGGAAAACAACATATCTTCTATTCAATAATGGTTATGAATCACGTGAAGTCAATTTACTCGAAGGAACATGGAATGTCGTCGCAACAACCGATGAAATTGGGGACATCAAAGATGATGGACTCACGACCCTCTTTGTTCAAGAAGGTGGACAAACAATTACACTTGGTGTCAACGATACCCTCATCATGTATAGCACAGAAACAGTTGAATATGATGGGCTATTAATTGGTGATGATACTGAAACACCATCCACAGATGATGGGTTAGATCCTTTCATCATTGTCGGAATCGTAGTTGGCGCTGTAGCCATCATTGGTGCCGGTGTATTCTTTATTCGTAAGCAATCTTAATCCAATCAAGTAGAGGGAAGTAGATAATCTACTTCGCCCCTCTCACACCACCGTACG
>ENA-OSAI01000488-OSAI01000488.1-marine-sediment-metagenome-genome-assembly--contig:-NODE-488-length-14079-cov-7.288505_pt1 | contig 14079 bp, 6 predicted proteins | sample MGYA00237871_ERZ529316 | MGnify/ENA primary metagenome ERZ529316 (study PRJEB26369, sample SAMN03142814) | marine sediment metagenome | biome: marine; feature: borehole; material: sediment... | reverse complement strand
CGGGGCTCTGGCCCGGAAGATCGGCGAGCTTATCGAGAGCGGGCGGCTCGCCTACCACGAACGGCTGGCGGCCGAGGTCCCTCCGGGGGTCCTGGACCTCCTCCGCCTCCCCGGTGTCGGTCCCCGGACGGCCGGCCTCCTCTGGAGAGAGCTCGGGGTGGAGGACTTGGAGACCCTCGAAGAGGCCGTCCGGTCCGGCTCCCTCAGGAAGCTCCCGGGGTTCGGCCCGAAGAAGGAAGCCGCCGTCCTTGAGGGGCTGGCCGCCCTCAGGCGCCGGTCAGGACGCATCCTCCTCGGCGAAGCGCGGCCGGCGGCGCTGGCTCTCGTCGACCTCCTGTCGGCGGTGCCCGGGGTGACGGCCGTCTCCCCTGCCGGCGGTGTCCGGCGGTGGTGCGAGACGGTGGAGAGCATCGACATCGTGGCCGGGGTCGAGGAGCCGGAAGGTCTGCAGGGGCCGGCGGCCGGGAACGGGCCGGGAGACGCGCGGAGCCCCGAAGGAGCGGGACGCGCGGGCGGCCCGGGCGGGTCCGTGGCGGCGCGGGTGGCCGGGATTGTGCGCGACCTCCCCGACGTGACCGAGGTCCTGCAGGTCGCCAGGGACCGCGTCCGGGCGAGCCTGCGCTCCGGGGTCGAGGTCGACGTCAGGCTCGTCCCCGCCCGCCTGTACGCCGGCGCCCTCCGCCACTTCACCGGCTCGCGCGAGCACAACGAGAGCCTGCAGAAGAGGGCCGCCTCGATGGGGCTCGAGCTCGGCCCGGAGGGCGTCCTCGAGAAGGGCGGGCGGAGCCGTCCGGCCCGGAGCGAGGAGGAGGTCTACTCGGAGCTCGGCCTCGCGTACATCCCCCCCGAGCTCCGCGAGGGGCGCGGCGAGGTCGAGGCGGCGGCCGAGGGGCGCCTGCCGAACCTTGTCGAGCTCTCGGACATCCGCGGCGACCTCCACGTCCACACGGACTGGTCCGACGGACACCTCTCCCTGGAAGGCCTCGTCGAGGCCGCGCGGGCCCGCGGCTACGAGTACGTCGTCGTCTCCGACCACTCCCGGTCGCTGGCCGTGACCGGCGGACTCGACGAGGAACGCCTTCTCGCCCAGAAGGACGCCATAGAGGAGCTCAACCGGCGTCTGGCGGAGGAGGGTCCGGCGGAGGAGCACGGGGCGGGGCCCTTCCGTCTCCTCGCCGGGGTGGAGGTCGACATCCTCCCCGACGGGAGGCTCGACCTCCCCGACGGGGTCCTGGCGGAGATGGACGTCGTGACCGCCTCCGTCCACACGGCCCTGCGCCAGCCCGGTGAGAGGATGACCGAGCGGCTCGTCGGGGCGGCCGAGAACGAGCACGTGGACGTCATCGGGCACCCGACCGGCCGTCTCATAGGCCGGCGCGAGCCCTCCGCCCTCGACCTCGAAGGCCTCTTCGAGGTGTGCGCCCGCACGGGGACCCTGCTCGAGATAAACGCCTCACCTGAGCGCCTCGACCTGAAGGACACCGACGCGCGGCTGGCCAAAGAGATGGGGTGCCGGTTCACGGTGAGCACCGACGCCCACCACGCCCGGGCCCTCGGGGACATGGTCTACGGGGTGGCCACCGCGCGCCGCGCCTGGCTGGAGCCGGGCGACATCGCCAACACCCGGTCCCTCGCCGACCTCCGCCGGCTCCTGCGCTGAGAAGGAGTGCTGACGACCGTTGGGCGTGCTCTTCGTCTTCGTCGACGGGCTGGGTTTCGGGGACACCGACCCCGCGGCCAACCCGCTCCGGAGCCCGGGGCTCGGCTTCCTGGGGCCCATCGTCGCTTCGGATTCCGGTCCGCCCGGCCCGGGGGCCGTGCGGAAGGTACGGTTCGCCGGGCGGCGGGGCTGGCTGGCCGCCGCCGACGCGTGCCTCGGGGTGCCGGGCCTCCCCCAGAGCGCGACCGGGCAGACGACCCTTCTCACCGGGGTCAACGCCGCCGCCTACATGGGACGGCACATCAACGCCTTCCCGAGGGGACGGCTGAGAGCCCTCCTCGAGGAACAGAACCTCCTGACCCTGGGGGCGAGGGCCGGACGGAGGGTGACCTTCCTCAACATGTTCCGGCCGGACGGTCTCAGGCTCCTCCTGGAGGGCAGGCGACGCCCCTCGGCGACGACGGCGGCCGCCCTCGCCGCCGGGGTCAGGCTCAGGACGGTGGAGGACCTCCTGGCCGGACAGGCCGTCTACCACGACGTGACCTGCTGGACGATTCACGGGCAACACTACGGGGTGCCGCTGGTCACCCCGGAGGAGGCGGCCGCCCGCGCCCTGGACGTGGCCCGGGCGCACGACTTCTGTCTTTACGAGTACTTCCTGACCGACATCGCCGGACACGGGCAGGACCGCGACCTAGCGACAGGGGTCCTGAAGAACCTGGACGACTTCCTGGCCGCGGTCGTGGGCGGCCTGGACGATGAGCGGGAGACGCTGGTGGTGGCCTCGGACCACGGGAACGTGGAGGACCTGACGTGCGGGACCCACACGGCCAACCGTGTCCCGGTCCTCGCCTTCGGGCGCCGGGCCCGCGAGACGGTCGAGGGTCTCGAGGACATCTCCCAGGTGGCGGCGAGGCTTGCGCGCGCGGCGGGCATCCCGGGAGTCCGGGAGGGTGGTGAGGCAGAGCATGGATGAGCGGACCCTCGAGGTCCTGGAGTTCGACAAGATTCGCCGCCTTCTGGCGGAGGAGACGTCCTTCGGCCCGGGGCGCGATGCCGCCCTGGCCCTGGAGCCCGTCACCGACCCCGCCGCGGTCGAGCGGGCCCAGCGGGAGACGTCGGAGGCGCGGTCGCTCCTGGACCGCGGGGAGGGCGTGCCCCTGGGCGGACTGCGCGACATCAGGCCCTTCCTCGGGGAGGCCCGCACGGGGGCTCTCCTGGAACCGTCCCAGCTTCTGGACATCGTACAGACGTGCGAGGGGGCCTGGAGGCTCCGGGGCTTTTTGCGCGGCCGGGCCGACGAGTGTCCCACCCTGGCCGCCGCGGCCGACGGCATCGGCCACTTTCCGGAACTGGTGGCGGCCATCCGCCGGTGCGTGACGGACCGCGCCGAGATCGCCGACTCCGCCAGCCGGAGGCTCCACCAGATCCGGTCGGCCTCACGGGCCGCCCTCGCGCGGGTCAAGGAGAAGCTGGAGTCCATCGTCCGCTCCCCGGAGTACCGGAAGGCCCTCCAGGAGCCCATCATCACCGTCCGCGACGACCGGTACGTGGTCCCCGTCCGCGCGGAGTACCGGGAGGCTCTTCCCGGGGTCGTCCACGACCGCTCGGCGAGCGGGATGACCCTCTTCGTCGAGCCCCTGGCCGTGGTGCCCCTCAACAACGAGCTGAGGCAGCTCGCTCTCGAGGAGCGCGACGAGGTCGCCCGCATCCTCCGCGAGCTCACGGACACCGTCCTGAGATTTGCCGACGAGCTGGCCGAGACCGTGAAGGTCCTCGGGCACATCGACCTCTGCGTGGCCAAGGGGCGTCTCAGCGGCCGGCAGGACGCCGTCTCCCCCGTCCTGGGTGAGGAGGGGACGCTTGACCTCAGGGAGGCCAGGCATCCGCTCCTCAAGGTCGAGCCCCCGGGGCGGGTCGTCCCGGTGAACGTGCGGATAGGTCAGGACTTCGACACGATGGTCATCACCGGCCCCAACACCGGCGGCAAGACGGTCACCCTGAAGACCGTCGGCCTCCTGACCGTCATGGCCCTCGCCGGCCTCCACGTGCCCGCCGCGGAGGGCACCCGGATCTCGGTCTTCCGCGGAGTCTGGGCCGATATCGGGGACGAGCAGAGCATCGAGCAGAACCTCTCGACGTTCTCCGCCCACCTCCGGAACATCATCTCCATCATCGACCACGTCGAGAAAAGCGGGGGAGAGGGACAGCTCGTCCTCCTCGACGAGATCGGGGCCGGCACCGACCCGGCCGAGGGGGCCGCCCTCGCCATGGCCCTCCTCGACTACTTCCACCGCCGGGGGGCCAGGACCATCGCCACCACCCACTACAGCCAGATCAAGGCCTTCGTCTACGAGCGGGAGCGCATGGTCAACGCCTCGGTCGAGTTCGACGTCGAGACCCTCGCTCCGACCTACCGCCTGACCATAGGCCTGCCCGGACGGAGCAACGCCCTGGAGATATCGAACCGCCTCGGCCTGCCGCAGGACATCATCGGGAAGGCGAGGGGCTTCCTGGAGTCGACCGGCCGCGACGTGCCCGCGCTCATCCAGAAGCTCGAGGAGGACCGGGCCAGGGTCGAGGCGGAACTCCGGGAGGCCAGGGAGTCTTCGCGCCGCGCCCGCGAGATGCAGGAGGAGCAGGCGCGGAAGTGGGCCCACATCCGGGCCGACGAGGAGAGGGTGCTGGCGAAGGCCAGGGAGGAGGCCAGACGCATCGTCCGGACCGCCCGTCTGGAGACGGCCGCTCTCCTGGAGCGTATCCGCGAGACGGAGAGGCGCCTGGCCGCCCTGGAGGCCCTGCGGAGACAGGCCGGAGCGGAGGGCGTGGCGGAGGCGGCGGACGGGGCGGACGGTGCGGACGGGGTCGGGGGCCCCGGCGCGGACCAGGCGCCGGAAGCGCCCGGGCCTGCGGCGGCGACTCCGGAGGTCCTGCCGGACGTCCCCTTGGAATCGAGGCGGCGTCTCGACCGCCTCGAGCAGGCGGCCCGCGACATCCTGAGACTGGCCGAGAGCAGGGCCGGGTCCCTGGCCCTACCGGGTGCGGGACCGGAGCCCGAAGCGGGCCATGAGGCCGACGCCGACCGGCTCCCCTGGCCGACCCCCGGCCGGGGGGCGGGCGTCACGCCCGAGCCCGAGGTGGTCAGGCCCGGCCGGACCTTCTACGTGGCCGGCCTCAGGCACTTCGGCGAGGTGCTGGCTCCTCCCGACGAGGGGGGCATGGTGAGCCTCATGGTCGGGTCGATGCGCCTCACGGTCCACATCAGCGACCTCCGCCTTCCGGGTCAGGCCGGGGTGCCTCCGGCCCGGCCGACGCGTCGGGGGGAAGCGGAGGGAGCAGAGAGGGTGAAGGGCGGCCGGGGGTCAGGTGCGCCGGAGCCGGCCGCGGGCGCCGGTGTCACCCTGGAGAAGGCCCTGGAGGTCTCCCCTGAGCTCCACCTCCGGGGTCTGACCGTGGAGGAGGCTCTCGCCAGACTCGACAAGTACCTCGACGACGCCGCCCTCGCCGGTCTGGAGACGGTGAGGGTCGTGCACGGACGGGGCACAGGGGCCCTCCGTCAGGCGGTGAGGGACCACCTCGACGGATGTCCCCACGTCCTGTCCCACCGCGCGGCCGCACCGTCGGAGGGCGGCACGGGGGTCACCTTGGTCCGCCTGCGCCAGACGGAAGGCGACGGCGGCGACGGCGGCGACAGCGGCAACAGCGGCCGTTCCGGGGGGCCGGGCCTGGGAAGGCCCGAGGGCTAGCTAGCCGCCTGTGCCCTCCTCGCCGCTGTTGCCGGAGCCGTCCCCGTCTGCACCTGTCTCGTCGGAGCCCGCCTGCCCGGAGTCATCTGAGCCGTCCGTCCCGGCATCGCCGGCGCCGGAGTCATCCGTCCCGGGTTCCCCGCCCGGGCCGGTGACGATGAGCCGGCCGGTCATGTTCCGGCTCGCCTTGCCGGCGTAGACGCTGGAGTAGAACTCGAACTCGCCGGCCTTGTCGCAGATGAAGGTTATGGTCTTCTGCCGGCCCATGAGGCATATCTCGTCGATGCCGTAGGCCGGCAGGGCGAAGCCGTGGTTGGCGTCCAGGGCCTGGACCTTGACCGTCAGCTTCGTGCCCAGGGGGACGGTGATGGTGTCAGGGCTGAACTGCCCGAGATAGGCGGCGACGACGACCTCGGCCACCGGACCCGCGTAGGGCGGCTCGGGGGTCGGGTCGTGGAGTTCGCAGTACTCGGTCGGGTACTCCTCGGCCGCGTCGCGGGGGATGTAGGTCATGAGGCGCTCGGTCTTCTCGTCGACCTTCTGGAAGACCTCGTAGGGCTCAGGCCTCTTGATGAAGGTCCGGACGACCTTCTCGGGGCACTCCGGCCGGGCCAACTGCCACGGGCGGTGCGCGCATACGACGGCCGTGGTGTGGACGTCGCAGGTGCGGATGGGCTGGCGGCCCTCCACGAAGACCTCCTCACGCAGGTGCTCCTTCGGGCACGAGGGCCCCGGGAGGAGACCCGACTTGGAGCAGACGACGACGCGGACGATGCCCGGCGGCTCCTCCCAGTCCCGCACGGGCTTGCCCTCCAGCCAACGGGAGACGGTCTCGCGCCATATCGGGGCGCAGTAGGTCCCGCCGAAGATCTTGTCCATCGACTTCGGCTGGTCGTACCCCATCCAGAGGGCGCCGACTATCTCCGGCGTGTAGCCGATGAACCAGGCGTCCCGGACGTCGTCCGTGGTCCCCGTCTTGCCGGCCGCGGGGCGCCCGAAGTTGGCCCCTTGACCCGTCCCCTGGGTGACGACCCCGCGGAGCATGTCGGTGACGAGGTAGGCCGTCTGCTCGGAGATGGCCACCTCGCGCTGGGGCTCGTTCTCCTCCAGGACGTTCCCGTACTTGTCCTCGACCCGCAGGACGGCCAGGGGCTCGACGCGGATGCCCCCGTTGCTGAGGGCGCAGTAGGCCTGGGCCATCTCCAGGACGGACACGCCCTGGGTGAGCCCGCCGATGGCGACGGCGAGACTGGTGTCGTTGTGGGTCCCTTCCGTGACCAGCGAGGAGATGCCGAGGCGCCGGGCGTAGCGGATGCCCGTCTCCACGCCGATGTGGTCGAGGAGCTTCACGGCCACGGTGTTGATGGACCACTCGAGTCCCGTGCGGAGCGGGACGAGACCCCGGTAGAGGAGGTTGTAGTTCTCCGGACTCCAGGGCTCCTGGCCCGGGAGGTGGTAGGTCTTGACCGAGTCATCCAGCACGGACGACGGTGACCAGCCCACCTCCAGCGCCGGGACGTAGTCGATGATGGGCTTGAAGGCCGACCCCGGCTGCCTCAGGGTTCCCTCCCAGGTCCCCCTGGGCGGGACGGCGCGGTTGAGTTCGAGTTTCTTCTTGTGTTCCCGGCCGCCGACCATGGCCCGGATGGCCCCGGTCTCGGGGTCCATGAAGACGGCGGCGAATTCCGGCTGCTCCAGCCTCTCGCCGTTCTCGTCGTACAGGGGGAGGGCGGGGTCCAGTATCTCGTGCATCGCGTCCTCGAGATGCTTCTGGAGGGTCATGTCTATGGTCGTGTAGACCTTGAGCCCGCCCCGGTAGACCGTCTCCGCGTCGTACCGGTCGAGGAGATACTCGAGGACGTAGTCCACGAAGTGTGGTGCGGGGTACGTCTCGTCCGGGATGCCGGCCAGCTGGAGCGGCACGGCCTTGGCCCGCTCGGCCTCCTCCGGGGTTATCATCCCGTAGCGGGTCATCTGGTCGAGGCAGAGGTTGCGGCGGGCCAGCGCCCGGTCGGCGTTGACGTACGGCGAGTAGATGTTGGCGTTGGCGGCGATGCCGCAGATGAGGGCCGACTCCTCGAGGGTGAGCTCTGAGACGTCCTTCCCGAAGTAGAGGTGGGCCGCGGCCTGGACGCCGTAGGCGCTGTGCCCGAAGTATATCTGGTTCAGGTACATCTCCAGAATCTCTTCCTTGGTGTACTTCCGCTCTATCTGGAGGGCCAGGATGATTTCCTGGAGCTTCCGGGTCCAGGTGCGCTCGAAGCCCAGGCCGAAGGCGTTCCGCACGAACTGCTGGGTGATGGTGCTGGCGCCCTCCCGGATGGAGGCCTTCATGATGTTGCGGTACGCCGCACGGAGGATGCCTCCGATGTCGATACCCGGGTGATGCCAGAAGCGGACGTCCTCCATGGCGATGAAGGCGTCAACGAGGTGCTCCGGCACCTCGGAGAGGTCGACAGGTATCCTGTTCTCCCAGCCCGCGACCTCGGTGACGAGCTCCCCGTTGCAGTCGTAGATGAAGGAGGTGAGGGCCGGGTCCGGCTCCAGGCCGGAAAGGGCCGGGAGCCCTCTGACGGCGGCGGCCACGAAGCCGACCATGAGGCCGAGGACGACGACGGCCACGGCAGCGGCCCCGAGGGCTATGTACCTGAGGAAGCGGCGCCGCCGGTCGTTCTTGGCGTTGCGGCTGCGCCTTCTCGGCATCTGGGGGGACCACCTCTTCGCACGCTTGTTCATGCGTTCATATTACTGTATCATCCGTCCCGGCGCACGGCGCACCTCACCGTGCGCCGACGGTAGAGTGCGGCGCATAGGGCCTTGTGTGCGGCCGGGCACGGGCCAGGCACGGGGCGGGCACGGAGCCTGGGGCGCTACTTCGCTCCGGGACCGGCCTCTCCCTCTCGGCGTCACCGGGCCGACCTTGGAGCTTCCTGGCGCCCCTTCCGGGAGCCCGCACGGGATGCTATAATCAACACCAACCAACGGTGATGACGGGGAGATACCCCCCTGAACCGGTCCGTCGAAAGGGTACCGCACCGCGGCACGCCGCGGAGCCGGTGGACTTCCGAGTAGACGGGCCCGGCGGCCCCGTTAGCGGCTTTCCGGCCTCGAGCCGGTCGAGAGCCCGCGGGCAGGGTCCGGTCCCAACCCGATGCCTGCGGGAAGAAGGGTGGTACCGCGTCACACCAGGCGCCCCTTCGGCCCCACGGCCGTGGGGGCGTTCTTGTACGTGCGTGGGCATCTCTGCGCAGCGAAAGCACGAACCGCGAACCGAGGAGGAGACCGCGATGCCGGAGGGCACAAGGACCCAGGCCACCGTGGAGGAGGAGCTCGAGGAGCTCCTCCGCGGAGCGGCCGAGGTCATCACAAGAGAGGAGCTCGAGGAGAAGCTGGTCAGGGCCAGGCGGGAGAACCGCCCCTTGAGGGTCAAGTACGGGGCCGACCCGAGCGCCCCGGACATCCACCTCGGCCACACCGTCTGCCTGCGCAAGCTGCGGCAGTTCCAGGACTTCGGGCACGAGGTGTTCTTCGTCATCGGCGACTTCACCGGCCGCATCGGCGACCCCTCAGGCAAGTCCGAGACAAGGCCTCAGCTAGATGAGGAAGAGGTCAGGCGGAACGCGAGGACGTACGAACAGCAGATCTTCAAGATCCTCGACCCGGCCCGGACCCGCGTCGTCTTCAACAACGACTGGCTCTCCGAGCTGACCTTCATCGAGGTCATCGAGCTCGCCGCCAAGTACACGGTGGCCCGCATGATGGAGCGGGACGACTTCGCCCGCCGGTGGAAGGAAGGGCGGCCCATCGCCGTCCACGAGTTCCTCTATCCCCTCGCGCAGGCCTACGACTCCGTGGCCCTCCGCGCCGACGTGGAGCTGGGGGGCACCGACCAGACCTTCAACTTCCTGGCCACGAGGGACATCATGAGCCGCTACGGCCTCACCCCGCAGGTGGCCCTGACCATGCCCCTGCTGGAGGGCACCGACGGGGTCGAGAAGATGTCCAAGAGCCTCGGCAACTACATCGGCATAAGTGAGAGCCCCCGCGACATCTACGGCAAGGCCATGTCCATCCCCGACGAGCTCATGCCGAGATACTTCGAGCTCGTCACCGACCTCCCGCTGGCCGAGGTGCGCGAAATCGTGACGGGGCTCGAGAGCGGGGAGCTCCACCCCCGGGACGCGAAGATGCGCCTCGCCCACACCCTTGTCCGCATGTACCACGGCCCGGAGGAGGCCGACCGGGCGCAGGACGAGTTCGTGGCCGTCTTCCGGCGCGGGGAGCTCCCCGCCGACATCCTGCCCATCACCCTGTCCACGTCGGAGCTGTCCCCGGAGGGGACGATGTGGATCGCCCGCCTCCTGGTCCAGCTCGGGCTGGCGTCGTCGACCAGTGAGGCCCGCCGCCTGGTGCTCCAGGGCGGGGTGAGGGTGGGCGAGAGCCGGGTCACCGACCCCGCGGCCGACGTGGCGGTGAAGGACGAGATGGTCGTGAGGGTCGGCAAGCGCCGCGTGGCCAAGGTGCGCCTCAAGGACTGAGGCGGGCCGCGCGGACCCGGACACTTGCCGCCGGGGCCCGAATACAATTGCCCGGGTGATGGCGTTGCGCCGGCGTTTCTGGCTCGGCCGCCCGAGCGGCACGGGGCCGCCGAAGGGGAGGCTCGTCCTGGGGCTCTGGCCCAGGCGCCCCGGGCTGTCGAGAGGAGTGCGCCTCGCCGGCGCGCGGGCGGGCGCCCGGCGGGGTGCGGGAGGAGGGGGACGGCCGGCCTTCCGGCCCGTCCGGGCCGCGGGGCCCAAGGCGAAGGTGGCCTCGGCCCTCATCGCCGTCCTCGTCCTGGGGAGCCTGGCCCTCCTGCTCCTCGACGTCCTCCTCTGGCCGACCCTCCGGACCCTGACCGAGGCCGAGCTCCAGAACCTGACCGTCGGTCTCATGTACGAGGCGGTCAGCGGGGAGGTCTCCGACCTCGGGTCCGAGTACCGGAAGCTCTTCCGGGTCGAGACGGACGAGCACGGCCGGGTCACCGTCATCCAGCCGGACACCCCGGCCATCAACGACCTCGCGGCCCGGGCCACGGCCGCCGTCCAGGAGGCGGTCGCCGAGCTCGAGGGTGTGACCATCTCCATCCCCCTCGGCCGGGCCCTCGGCAGCCGGCTCCTCGGCGGCTACGGCCCGAAGATCCACGTGAAGGTGTATCCCCTCGTCGTCCAGGATGTGCGCATCTGGGACGTCTTCGAGTCGGCCGGCATCAACCAGACCAGGCACCGCATCCATCTCAGGGTCACCCTCCGGGCCAGGACGGCCATCCCCTTCCTCTACTCCGAGGTCACGGTTGAGAACGACTTCCCCGTCGCCGAGGCGGTCATCGTCGGGCCTGTCCCGAGCCTCTGGATCGGCCAGGGCCTCCTCACCGGAGGAGCGGTCCAGGGCGGCGGGGGCTAGGGCCGCTCCCTCCGCCGCCGCCGGGCCAGACGGGCGAGGGCGGCCCGCCGCACGCCGAGCGCGACCTGCCCCCAGACGGAGGCGGTCACGACCCAGGCCCATTCCCGGAGGCCGAGGGGAGCCGTCCTGAACAGCGGGGCGAGGGCCGGCACGTAGACGACGGCCAGGAACATGGCCAGCGACACGGCTGTGGCCCCGACCAGGTACCAGTTTGAGGAGAGAGGGACCTCTGTGAGGCCCCGCCGCTCCGACCGGCAGTCGAAGGCATGGACCAGCTGGGAGATGACGAGGGTGGCGAAAGCCACCGTCCGGGCGAGGGCGAGGTCCCGCCCCGAGGCCTCCAGGGCCAGGGCGAAGGCGGCGAGGGTGGAGAGGCCGATGATGACGCCCCGGGCGATGATCTTGAGGCCCAGCCGGTGCGCGAAGACGCCCTCCTCGGGGTCGCGCGGGGGGCGCAGGGCCACGTCGCGCTCCGGCGCCTGGAGGCCGAGGGCCATGGCCGGCAGGCCGTCGGTGACGAGGTTGACCCAGAGGATCTGGATGGGAAGAAGGGGGAGGGGGAGGCCTAGGAGGGCTCCGAGGAACATGGTGAGGACCTCGCCGGTGTTGCAGGAGAGGAGATACCTGATGAAGCGCCGGATGTTGTCGTAGATGACCCGCCCCTCCTCGAGGGCGGCGACGATGGAGGCGAAGTTGTCGTCCATGAGCACCATGTCGGAGGCCTCCCGGGTGACAGCCGTCCCCATCCGCCCCATGGCCACCCCTATGTCGGCCTCCTTCACCGCCGGGGCGTCGTTCACCCCGTCGCCGGTGACGGCCACGACCTCGCCGGCCCTCTTGAGGGCCCTGACGATCCTCAGCTTGTGCCCGGGGGAGACCCGGGCGTAGACCCGGATGTCGCGGCAGAGGCGGGTCAGGGCGCGGTCCGAGAGGGCGTCGAGCTCCCTCCCGGTGACGACCTGCCGCTCCAGGGGCAGGTCGGGGTGGAGGAGGCCGATCTCCCGGGCGACGGCGACGGCGGTGCCGGGGTGGTCGCCGGTGACCATGCTCACCCTGACCCCGGCCAGGCGGCACTTCCGGACGGCCGCGGGCACCTCGGGGCGGGGCGGGTCGGACATCGCCGCCAGGCCGGTGAAGACGAGTCCCTGCTCCAGGCGTTCGTCGGGTTCGGGCGGAAGGGACGGCAGGAGGCGGTAGCCGAGGGCCAAGACGCGAAGGCCGGAGGAGGTCAGGCGGCTGTTGGCGGCGAGGATTCTCTCGCGGTGCGCGTTATCGAGGGGCGCGGGGCCCCGCGGCCCCTGGAAGTGGGTGCACAGCTCGAGGACGGTGTCGGGGGCCCCCTTGCAGAAGGCGGCGAAGCGGGCCTCGGGCTCCCCGGCGGGCCTTGGGGCCGGCCAGTGGGGCGCCGCCTGTCGTCCCGCCCGTGCTGCCCGCCCTGCCGGCGGTGCCGCCGGGCCCGCCGGTTGGGTCCACCGGTGGAAGGTCGTCATGCGGCGCCTCTCGGAGGAGAAGGGCACCTCTCCGACCCGCGGGAAGCGCCTCTCCAGGGCGGCCTTGAAGAGGCCGGCCTTGGCCCCGGCCACGAGGAGGGCCGCCTCGGTGGGGTCGCCGCGCACCCTGGCGGGACGCCCGGGGCGCGCCGGGGCCGCCTCGAGGGAGGCGTTGGTGCAGAGGACCAGTCCGGTCAGGAGGAGCCGGAGGGCCGGGTCGCCGGTGCCGGCGGCTCCGTCCGGCGGCCGTCGGGCGCGGCGGAGGGCCTTGACCGAGCCCTCGAGGGAGAAGCCCTGGCCGGTGACGAGGTAGTCCTCCTGCGGGGTCCACAGGCGCCTCACCGTCATCTCGTTCTCGGTCAGGGTCCCCGTCTTGTCACTGCAGACGACCGTCGCGCACCCGAGGGTCTCGACGGCCGGAAGCCTCCTGACGATGACGTTCCGTCGTATCATCCGTTGGACCCCGAGGGCCAGGACGACGGTGACGACGGCCGGGAGGCCCTCCGGGATGGCGGCCACGGCGAGGCTGACCCCCGCCAGGAACATGTTGTAAGGGTCCTCCCCCCGCATGACTCCCGCCCAGGCGACGAGGCCGGACACGACGAGGCACCCTGCGACGAGGTAGCGTCCCAGTTGGGCGAGGCGCTTCTGCAGGGGGGTGGGGTCGCCCCCGGCCTCCTCGATGAGTCCGGCGATGCGGCCGAACTCCGTGTCCATCCCCGTGGCCACGACGAGACCCCGGCCGCGGCCGCGGGTCACCTCGGTCCCCATGAACACGGCGTTGGAGAGGTCGGCCACGCTGGCGGGCCGGCCGGGGGGCGGGGCGGCGGACTTGGCCACCGGGGCCGATTCACCCGTGAGGGCGGCCTCCTGGGTCTGGAGGTTGTGGGCCTCGAGCAGCCGGATGTCGGCCGGGACGCGGTCGCCTTCCTCGAGGACGACGATGTCCCCCGGGACGACTTCGCGGGCCGGCACGGTCTCCGGGCGCGCCGGGTCGCCCCGGACGAGCCGGGCGGTCGGGGCCGCGAGCTCGCGGAGCCTCTCCAGGGCCCGCTCGGCCCGGAACTCCTGGACGAACCCGAGGAGGGCGTTCAGGACGACGATGGCGATGATGACGACGGCGTCCCCCGCCTCACCGAGGAAGAGCGACACCGCCGCGGCACCGAGGAGGACGAGGACGATGAGGTCGGTGAACTGGGAGGCCAGCATCCTGAGCGCCGAGGGGCGGCTTCGCCGGGCTATCTCGTTCGGTCCCAGGACCTCCAGGCGGCGGCGGGCCTCCCCGGGGGTGAGCCCTCGGTGCGGGTCGGTCTCGAGCTCTGTGAGGAGGTCCTCCACGGAAGCCCCTGCCCACGGGGGAAGGGCTCCCGTGGCCCGGGGCGGCCGGCGCGGCCGCGGGCGCGGGTCAGACGGGGGCATCGGCTCGACCTCCGAGTCGTGGGCCCGGGGGCCCGCCGGGCGGCGGACCCCGGGCCGTGGTCCAGATTCCATATGCGCGGCCCGGGGAGATGGATGACCGCATGAATATGTGTGAAGATGATTGAGGGTGGAGGCGTTGGCGTGCTTGTGAGGGCGTACCCTGAGAACCCGGACAAGAAGCTGATGCGGGGGCGTCCGGGCCATCTGAGGTTGGAGGGTGTGAGGAGCCGGACGGTCGTGACGCGTTTCGGCCCGGTGGAGACCAGGCGTCGGATGTATCTCGACCTTGAGACGGGGAGCTACCGGTATCTTCTGGACGAGCGGC
>ENA-OSAI01000485-OSAI01000485.1-marine-sediment-metagenome-genome-assembly--contig:-NODE-485-length-14166-cov-9.342570_pt1 | contig 14166 bp, 14 predicted proteins | sample MGYA00237871_ERZ529316 | MGnify/ENA primary metagenome ERZ529316 (study PRJEB26369, sample SAMN03142814) | marine sediment metagenome | biome: marine; feature: borehole; material: sediment... | reverse complement strand
GGAGGACGCGGCCGCGGCACTCCTTTCCAGGTCGGCGGCGCCGGTCGGACGCAGGTTCCGGGCCGAAGACCTCGAATCTCTCTCCGGCCGGACTCCTTCCGGAAGGAGCGCTCCTGATGAACACGCGCCGGGTAAAGGCCGGTCACCTGAAGAAGAGGACGCGGACGGTCCGCTCGGCCGTCGCCGTCGCCGTCGCCCTCGTCCTCGCCTTCACCGGAGCCATGCTCGGGGGGTGCTCGCGGCCGAAGCCCCCGCCGCCGGCCGAGGTCTCGGTGGCCGAGGACTTCGACATCGTCTCGCCGGACTCGGTCGAGGACCCCAGGGTCCTGGCGTGGATGGAACAGAACAGCCGGGTCAAGGGCCTCCATGTCGCCAGGTTCGACGAGACGACCTATGTGCTGGCGTCCCGGGGGCCCAAGCAGACCCAGGGCTACGGCATCGTCTTCGTCGACGCCTACCTCCGGGACGACGGCATCCACCTCGTCTTCGAGGTCGTCGACCCGGACCAGGGCGACATCCTCGAGGAGCCCGACCACCCGGCCGTGGTCCTCGCCACCCAGAAGGGCCCGGCGGAGATAGCCGGGGTCGAGACCAGGGGCCCCGAGGCCCTCGACTTCGCGGAGCACTCGGCCTCCAACTCGGCCATCGTCGTGTCCGAGCCTCTCGTGGGAACTCGGGTCTCGTCCTCGCCCCTTCTCGTCAGGGGTCACGCCCGCGTCTACGAAGGGACGGTCCAACTGAGGCTGGAGGACGGGCACAACGTCCTGGCCCGGACCTTCACCACGGCCACAGCGGGAGGACCGGCCTGGGGCGAGTTCGAGATAGAGCTGGAGTTCGAGACCCCGACGAGCCCGGGCCTGACCCTGACCGTCTTCGAGGAGAGCGCCAGGGACGGCTCGGAGATCAACGTGGTCGTCATCCCCCTCCAGTGGGTGGCAGAGGGACCATAGGCCTCCCCGGGCTCGCGCGGCGACCGGCGCCCGCCCGGCCCGGCTACCTTGTCTCCGCCCTCTTCCTCTGCTCCTCCTCGGCCAGGACCCGCCTCAGGACCTTTCCGACGATGGTCCGCGGCAGCTCCGAGCGGAACTCGACGTACTTCGGGACCTTGTACCGGGCGAGCTTGCCGCGGCAGTACTCGATGACCTCCTCGGCCGTGAGCTGGTGGCCGGGCTTGGTCACGACGAAGACCTTCACCGTCTCCCCCCGGTACTCGTCCGGGACGCCGATGGCCGCCGCCTCGAGGACGGCCGGGTGCTCGTAGAGGACCTCCTCTATCTCCCGCGGGTAGATGTTGAAGCCGCTGGCGAGGATCATCTCCTTCTTCCGGTCGACGATGTAGGTGTAGCCGTCCTCGTCCATCTTGGCGATGTCGCCGGTGTAGAGCCACCCGTCCCGGAGCGTCTCCGCCGTCTCGTCGGGCCGGTTCCAGTAGCCCTTCATGACCTGCGGTCCTTTGAGGATGAGCTCGCCCGTCTCGCCCACAGGCACCTCTTTCTCCCCGGTCTCGAGGTCGACGACCTTGGAGACCGTGTCCGGCAGGGGCAGACCTATGCTGCCCTCCTTCCGGCGTCCGAACAGGGGGTTGGAGTGTGTCACCGGCGAGGCCTCGCTGAGGCCGTAGCCCTCGGAGAGGTAGGCGCCGGTGACGTCCTCGAACTTCTTCTGGACCTCGACGGGGAGCGGCGCCGACCCGGAGAGGCAGGCGTTCACAGACTTGAGGTCGTACTTCTTCACGTCCGGGTGGTTGTTGATGGCGATGTACATCGTCGGCGCCCCGGGGAAGAGGGTCGGCCTCCACCTGTCGATGGCCTTCAGGATGTCCTCGACGATGAACCTCGGCTGCAGGATCATCGTCGCTCCGATGGCCGAAGCAAGGTTCATGCAGCAGGTCATGCCGTAGCTGTGGAAGAGAGGCAGGACGGTCATGATGACTTCCTGACCCACGCGCGTCTCGGGGTACCAGCGGTGGACCTGGGTGGCGTTGACGACCATGTTGCGGTGGGTCAGCATGCACCCCTTGGAAACCCCCGTGGTGCCTCCCGTGTACTGGAGGCAGCAGAGGTCCTCGGCCGGGTCGAACTCGAGCTCGGGTGGCCGCGGCCCGTACCGCTTGAGGAGGTCTGTGAACTGGTGGTGCCCGGGGCCCGACGGGGGCTGGACGAAGTTCCCCTCCCTCTTGGCCTTCAGGGGGTACAGCGCGTTCAGAGGGAACGGCAGAAAGTCCTTGATCCCGGTCCAGATGCAGGTCTCAAGCCCCGCCGGTTCCCGCACGTTCATGATGCGCTGAGACAGGAGGTCGAGACCGATGATGATCTTAGCTCCGGCGTCCTTGACCTGGTGCTCCAGCTCGCGCTCGACGTAGAGCGGGTTCATGGCCACGACGACCCCGCCGGCCTTCGAGATGGCGTAGTAGGAGATGACCATCTGCGGGCAGTTGGGGAGCATCACCGCCACACGGTCGCCTTTCTTCACCCCGAGGTCGGCCAGCGCCGCGGCCAGCCGGTAGACCTTGTCCAGCAGCTGGCGGTAGGTGAGCCTGCCGCCCATGAAGATGGTCGCCGCGCGGTCGGGGAACTCCTTGGCCGCCTCCTCAAGGAGCCCGTGGACCGGCATGTCCGGGTACTCGAGGTGGCGCGGCACGTCCTCGGGGTAGTTCGCCCTCCACTTCTCCTCCCAATCCAGAGCGGCTCCACTGCTCTCAGCCACTTTGCCTCTCCTCCTTCCCTCCAGCGCCCGCCGGCGGGGTGTTGTGACCCGGTCGGGCCCGGGCTCCTGTGGCCTCCGGCGGGCCATTGTCTTAATTAGCTGAGTCGCCTGACAAATCCTTGCCGGAAGACACCCGGAAGGCACAGAAAACTGAGGACGTCTGCACCGGGCGGGATTGAGGCTCACTGGGGCCCGTGGAGTGTCTCGTCCGAGGGTTCAGGACCTCGCCTTCGCCCGGGGCGAGATAGGGCCGGAGAGGGAGGAGTCTTACGCGGGTCCGCGTAAGAAGCCATGATAAGGTATGGATGGTCTGAATTGGGGCCTGCAGGAGGGCATGCCGCACCGCCTGAGTTTCCCTTTACCGTGTGTTAGGCAGACAGATAAGTGAAGGTCTCATGCTAGACGGATCAATCGAATCATTGGTTGGCCGGACGCGCCGGCGTGCTGCCGCAAGACCTGGATGATAATCAATCAACCCATCGGCGCGATAGCGCCTCCATCTCATGTGGCTCCGTGGTCGTGATTTGCGTCCTCGGACGTAGGCTCGCCAAATGGTAGGAACTGCCGTGCTTCTGGCGAACGGTAACCGCCAGGGAACGCGTCCCAGTACGCTCGGCCAACCCGCCGCTCAACCTGACGCCGGCGTCGGTGGGGCCCCGTTTGGTTGGCCAGGCCGGCGCAGGTTAGCGGCGAGTCGTTGGCCCGAGTGGCAAGGCTGCGGACTAACACCGGATAACTATACTAATTCCGAACTCCCACTGAGCACGGTGCCGCCGGGTTGCGGTCAGCGAGACCGGAGGCTGCTGCTTACCTACGCAGGCTCACCGCCAGGTACGTGGCCGCGCCCACCTACCGGAACACACCGGTTCCATGCCGCACGTAGGCCCGCGGCTGCCGATTTGCTGGCAGGGATCGGTGGTTGGCAGGCGCTGCTTCGCGTCCATCGAAAACTCACCGTGACCGGCGGGGCCAGGCCTTCCACCCGCACCGGGGCCAACCCGCCGCTCAACCTGACGCCAGCCTCGCTGGGGCCCCGTCCGGTTGGCCAGGCTGGCGCAGGTTAGCGGCGAGTCGTTGGCCCGACAGGCTAGAGGCAGAGTAGCTCTGTAGTTGAAGAGTGCCTAGAGAGTCAGCATTTCGATGCCGAAGGGAGGGGATCTTCCGTGGAGACTACGCTATTCGATCGGTACGGGCACCCCGTTGCCTACATCGCTTCCGACCAGGAGAACTCAATCTACCTCTGGTCTGGCCACGCAGTGGCGTATCTCGTTGACGAGGCCGTCTACGGTTGGAACGGTCATCATCTTGGGTGGTTTGTTGATGGAATAGTGTACGATCTTAGCGGCCGCCCGGTAGGCTATGTCCGTAGCAAATGCCCCTGCGCCACCTACGCTGAGCCAGCCAAATACGCCAAGTATGCGAAGTATGCTAAGTATGCGCGCTATGCCCCCTACGCCAGACCTGCACTCAGCACGTTCCCGTCCGACCAACCACTCGACGTCTTCCTTAGGCAAGGTGCGGTCGGGCAGGTCTGAATCGAGGGCCGGTTTAAGCTGAGCGCCAAGTACTATATTGAGGCTTTTCCGGCAGCTTCGGCTCTCAGTTCGGTAGCGTCTTTGCTCTCGCTGTTCGCAAGAGGTGTCGCACCTGGGAGCAAGTACCAGACGGTATGTGGATTGTGGTTCAGACCAATGAGCGGGCCAACCCGCCGTTCAACCTGACGCCGGCGTACGAGGGCCCCGTCCGGTTTGTAACGGCCGGCGCAGGTTAACGGCGAGTCGTTAGGCACAGCCGTGGGTTGGTCTTGCCCGACCGAATGGAGCTCCACGAGGAACGTTGGGGCCCGAGCCCCAAGAGGGCTAGCATACGTTTCCCCTACCCTGGCCTGATGTCAGGGCCTGGGCCGTGTTCTAGCCAAGGAGGGAAGCCCGGTGAGATGGGTTGCCATCTTTGATGACAATGACGGGGCCGCAGAGATTCGGAAGCGCCACTCTGCCGCTCACCTCGAGTATCTCGAAGCCAATTCTCATGTCATTCGCTTGGCAGGTGGCCTTCGCCCTAGTCCGGACGAATGGTATTGCGGGGCCCTTTGGGTCTTAGAGGTTGAATCTCGAGATCAGGCCGTTGAAATTATCGAGAATGACCCCTTCTTCGTCCATGGTCTACGCAAGGGGTACCGGCTTCTGGTCTGGGGCAAGGCTCCGTGCTACGGTACGGTGCAACTGTGAGCCCCGCCTGTGGAGTGAAGTACGGACGTGCCTAACCCGCCGCTCAACCTGACGCCGGCCTCGCTGGGGCTGGTCGGCCAGGCTGGCGCAGGTTAGCGGCAAGTCGTTAGCCGGACGCGGGGACGGCTGCCGTTGTGCCGAACTGCGCCGGACAAAGATAGCGACATGGAGCTTCACGTTAGGCATATCAGGCTCGGCCGGGTGGTCAGATAGGCGCACGGGCGATGCTTCATTTGAGACTGTAATCATGGTCCTCCCGAAGGGTTGACAGTGCTCTCTGTCGAAATATGCCAGAGGTATCCTTGTCTCCTCAACCCCTAACACCAACCCAGCCAGTCTGGCCGTTCGCCTGACTTGGGGGGATAGCCGGTGTCCGTGAGATGGCGCCTAGGCGTCCTCGTTCTCCAGCTAGCCACTCTCGGAATCGTTACCGCGGTTGCGACGGGATGGCCGTATTCCGGAGAAACCTGGTTCATAGCTGGCCTGCTCGTCGCCGTTGTTAACCCGCAGTTGCTTGAGCCCTACTACCCCCGCCCTGCTGATGTTCTAGCCAACTCGGTGTTGTTCTTTGTGCTCTTCCTGGTTACGGACAAATCAGTAGCCCAGCCTGGGTGGAACGCACTTGCAGTCATAGTTGTGTTGTTTTTCGGGTTGGCCAGCTTCGCACTTTGGGTCGGCGCAGGGACCGCGAAGCCGAACCTAGCCTCGGCCGCTCGTGCAGCCCGCTATCTTTCGCAGGTGGCGAGCGCTAGGCTGCTGTATTCTGCAGTGTTCTTCCTCTCCTTACTGGAATTTGACCACACCCTTTCGAGCAAGTTCTGGACCCTGGCCGTGGGTTGGGTATTGATAACAGGTCTTGGGCTTGTCAACTGGCAGTCGGTGTTCATGACGGCAGTCGGTCAGGCGCCGAATACTAAGGCTGAGGCGATGATTGGCCCTTCAGTAATGCTAATCAGTGCGCCCGAGATTCCCGAACCAGGCACACGCGTTGTGGTCCGTAGCCGATTCCACGAGACCGAGGGCGTGGTCCTCAGCCGCATCCGGAGGCCATTGGATGTATGGGGCCGCATCCACCTCGCGGACGCCAACAAATGTGAACGACTGGTTGGGCACATGCTCGCTCTGCGTCCCACCTCAAGGTCTCTCATTGGTCAGAGGAAAATCATCGGTACAGTTGATACCGGGTCGACCCACCGTAAGTTGCGCTTCATAGCCACTGAACCGCTTGAGATTGGACGCGTCGTAAGCGTTCCCATGCCTGATAGCAACCAACACATCATCTATCAGCTAGCAGCGGCCCAGGTCGACCGCCTAGATGTCAAAGGAGGCTCCCATTACGTCATACAAGTGGAAGCAAACCAACTCGGTATCTACGACCATAAGGCCATGTGGCTGAGAAGCCATCGATGGGTCCCGCCTCCGGGGCAAGTTGTATACGACGGAGTAGAATACCGAGAAGACCCGCCGGAATCGGCTACTGATGGGCGACTGCTAGTGGGCCACGTAATTGGTACATCGATTCCTGTGTTTCTTGACATGCGGGTTGCTACAGAAGGCCACATAGCCGTGCTCGGAATGACCAAGATGGGCAAGTCCACCCTAGCCGCGAGGATTGCCAGAAAACTAGGGGACGAGGCTCGCGTGGTCGTGCTAGACCAAACTGGGGAGTACGTTCATAAGAAAGGGTTTCCGCCTTGTGGTACGGACGTTGATTGGTCGAAACCGGGCGTCTCCGTCTTTGAGCCGCAACCTGGCGAGATTCCAGCCAAGAAGGCGCTTGAATTCCTTCAATACCAGATTCAGGGGGCTCTTGAGGAGTACAAGGCTGGCGCGCCCCAGAGACGTTTCATCATAATCGATGAAGCCCATCAGTTCATTCCCGAACCTGCCGGGCTCGGGTTCAATGCTCCTGGGCGTGATCAGTCGTACCAGATTGGCCTTCTCATGATGCAGATTCGCAAGTATGGAATCTCCATAATGCTTGTTTCCCAACGTACGGCAGTTGTTGCCAAGAGTGCTCTTTCTCAGTGCGAAAACCTGGTTGCCTTCAGAAGCGTGGACCAAACTGGGTTGGACTACCTAGAGGCAGTAGCCGGAAGCGGAGTTCGCTCAATTCTCCCACAGCTTAAGCACGGTGAGGCTCTCGTCTTTGGACCGGCAATCTCCTCAGATATGCCTGTCGCCGTCACCGTCTTGCTGTGACTCAGCGGGTATTCGCCTGGAAGATTGGCCTTGGCCTCCGTCTGACCTCAGGCCAACCAGCCGCTCAACCTGACGGCCGCGACGCGGCCGCAGGTTAGCGGCAAGTCGTTAGGGTGCGCCGTGAAAGGTGACGCGTTCTTGCAGGTGAAAGTCCTGCCGAGGCAATTGGCGGTACAGCCTCGTAGCCACGGGTGGACGGCTTTCGGGTAACCGGGGTCGTCAAGCCACCCGGACAACAGCCCTCTTCGGGAGGGCCAGCAAATCTGCGGGCCGTAACACGCGTGAACCCTGAGCAGGCCCCGAAAGGCCAGTCGCGAGTGCCGACCCGACCCTAACGCGGGGAAGGCCGCCGTATCCGGAGCGAGGACAACCGCCGAGGCTCTGGATGACTCGCCGGGGTAGTGAGGACGGCACGTGGAGACAGAGCGCGTCGCAACACGGGAGGCCCACCGAGGTGAGGGGGTCGCTGACCCTCAACCGCCTGGGCAAAAGGCGGGCCGAGGTGGGCGTCGGAGGGGTCCATAGTACTGAGGAAGCCGGGTAATGCCGGTGGAGGGAAGGGTCCCCGGTTCGGGTGTGCTTCGGACGGAGCCGAGGAGAGGAGATTGGCCACGAGGCCTAGTAACTCCGCGCGAGTCCAGAGGCTTCAGAGGAAGCTCTACATCAAGGCCAAGGGTAACGATACGAGGTCTCCGAGCGAGGGAGCCGGCATCTCCGCAGTCGAGTAGGCTGTTGTGAGCCGCCGGTCGGTATCGGACAGCATGCCTTGACGTGAAACCCGTCCGAGAGCCGGATGCGGGAAATCCGCACGTCCGGTTCGGATGAGCGGGCCCGGGAAACCGAGTCATGGTTGGGCTAGTGAGGCACTCCCAGAGGAAACGGGGAGCGAACAGATAGGCCTGACCTACCGCCACGGCGCCCGGGTTCGACTCTACCGGGGCCACTGGGTACGGACGGCAGGTCCGCGGCGGTTCTGGTATAGTATCAGCGACGGCTGATGCGAACGGAGACCGATTGGTGTGAATGAAAGACGCCAGCGTGTATGGCGCCACCTCCGGCCAATCATTGATGAGCTCGAGGTCAGGCTCCGGGATATCTACGGCAACCGGTTCCTGGGCCTGGTGCTGTTTGGCTCGCATGCCCGCGGTGCTGCCGAAGCAGGTTCAGACATCGACCTCATGCTCCTCCTGCGAGACTCCGGTGGCATCAACGAGAGGCGACACTATGCTGACGTTGTTGCGGAGTTGTCCCTCCGGCATGATGTTGTCATCTCTCTGGTCCCCATCGGGATTGAAGAGTTCCAGAGGAGCAAGACGCCGCTTCTCCTCAACGTTCGGAAAGAGGGTATAAGGCTTTGAGCCTTCCGGGTGTGATGGACCTGCTAGAGAAAGCCGAGAGGAGTCTTGCTGCAGCCGAAGGGCTCCTGGCTGACGGCTTCCCCGATTTCGCCGCGGCCCGGTCCTACTACGCCATGTTCTACGCGACGGAGGCCCTCTTGTTGAGCCGCGACCAGTCTTTCTCGAAGCACTCGGCTGTGATAGCAGCCTTCGGCAGGGAGTTCATCAAGCCAGGACTACTGCCTCAATCCCTCCACCGCGACCTTCTTGAAGCCTACGACCTTCGGAACCTGGGGGACTATGGAGCTCCCCACGCTGTCGATCATGCGGTCGCTGCCCAGGTCCTCGAGAAGGCAAAGGCCTTCTGTGCGGCGGTTGACGACTTCCTGGCTTCACAAGGAGACTAGGCAAGCCCGCCCAACCAGCCGCTCAACCTGACGCCGGCCTCCCTGGGGCCCCGTCTGGTCGGTGACGGCCGGCGCAGGTTAACGGCAAACCGTTAGCCAGACCGAGCTGCGGCCTACTCTCGATACATCTGCTGACAGTGCCCAGTTGCTGGATTCTTGCCTGGAGTGGTAACCTTCTTATTTGGAGATGGTGACCCGCCCCATGGACGAGGTGCAAGAGTGGTTCGCCCAGTCCGAATACGACCTCGGGTCGGCCGAGGCCATGTTTGATTCGGGACGGTACATCTACGCCGTCTTCATGTGTCATCTGGCTGTTGAGAAAGCCCTCAAAGGGTTCGTAGTGCACCGCACCGGTAAGGCTCCTCCCCGCACCCACAACCTAGTCCAGTTGGCCGGGTTGGCCCAGCCCACCTTGACCTCGGCTCAGACAAAGTTCCTCGGCCGACTTAGTGCGGCCGGCGTTTCCACCAGATACCCGCAGGAGCTGAGCAAGGCTCTGAAAGACTACCCAGCGGATGTCGTACGAAGGTACATTGCCGAGACGAGGGAGGTAGTCTCATGCCTAAAGAGCCAGGTTACGTGAAAGCGGTCAAGGCGTATCTTGCTGCCCTTGAAAGGCATGGGGTCACGGCAAAGAAAGCCTACCTCTTCGGTTCTCGGGCAAAGGGAGACGCCGGGCCTGACAGCGACATCGACTTGATTGTTGTCTCTCCGGCCTTCACTGGCATGCCGCAGTGGAAGCGGTGGGAGGTACTCGGCGATGCTCTCTCTGAGGTGTTCGAGCCAATAGATGTTCTCGCCTACTCTCCAGAGGAGTTCGATGCCAGGAAGGATAGAGAGGCCTCGTTCCTTGGTCACATACTGAAGAGAGCAGAGCCCCTGGCCCTGACGCAGAGCCCCGAGCCATCACCTCGCAGTTGATTTCCCCCTTCCTCCCACTATGCAGGCATACACATGGCTGGCTGACCGGGCGTTCAAGTTGACGCCGGCCTAACGAGGGCGCGTCTGGTCTGCAGCGGCCGCCGCAGGTGGGCCGCCAGTCGTTGGCGCGACTCTAGGGACCTGGGCCCCGTTGCAATCGCGGTATCCCTCGAAGTTAGCCCTGTGGCTCGAGCAAAGGGGTCGGTGCGGCTGACCGTCGGTTCCCCGTCTACTTCACTGGTTCGGTCAGAAGATGGTGCCGCACTCAAAGAGATGAAACGGGGCGCTGGTCTTTGAGGCGCGCGGCGTAGAGACGAGGAGGAAGGGGTCACCGGTCTGCGGGAGGGCGCGACCGCCCGGGTGCGGACTCTCGTAACTCCAACCCAGTTGCGCCGGCACCGTTTCATGCTCGACGTTGAGCCAAGGAAAGGGAGAGGAGATAACTGCGAAGCGATCGACTTACGTGACCAACATGCAGCACCACCTTGACCTGGACCACGGTATTGCAGAGGACATCCCCGGCCCGGCCCTCAACATCGGGCTTTTCCTCGGTTCTATCGTCGCCTGGGTGAGCACCCACAAGGACAGGCCGAAGGAGCGGACGAACAAGCCCTGGCGTCGCAGCCCAGGGCGACCGCGTTGCGTCGGCACCGTGTACGCATGGTTCGATGCAGATGGCTCCACAATCGTTCGGGAATGCCCGATCTGCGACGGCAACGGTGTGATTCGTGGCTGGGAAGGCACTCCTTGGGACCGGCGGAGAGACTAGGCCCACCCTAACGGCCAGCTCCAGCGGACGCATTGTCAACCCCGGCCATCGACTGAGGCCGCGCACCGGCTCCGCTCAGCCGCTATCCGTCAGGTTGGTTGCTGGGGTCAGGGGTAGACCTCGCGGCGGTGGCCGATCTTGACGATTGTCACCGCCAACCGGAGGTCATCCACCTCATAGAGGATACGGTAATCGCCTTGCCGGACCCGATAGCGGTGTTGACCGGGCAGCTTCTCGCACCCGGGCGGACGAGGGTCGGCGGCTAGACCGTCGATGCGCTTTGTCACGCGGGCTAGGTCCTTGGGGGGGAGAGACTCGAGCTCCAATGGCTGAGGTCTTGACCCTAACGCTGTAGTTTGCCACGGCGCTCGTCAAGTCGTCGGGCATTGTCCCAGCCTAACCCGCCGCTCAACCTGACGCCGGCCTGGGGCCCCGTCGGTTGGCAACGGCCGCCGCAGGTGAGCCGCCGGCCGTTGGGCCCTATCCCGCGTAACATCAGGGCCACATGGACGAAACGGAATGGTGGGTTGGGAGGTGTAGCTGTGAGAGCAGCACAAGCACTGGAGCTAATCCAACAGGCACTCCTCGAGCCCGTTGAGACCTGGAGTGGCTATTCGCCCAGGGCTACTCCGTTGTGCGTCTACGACAAAGACGAGCACTACTTCCTTAACCATCCAGAACCACCTCAGGAGCGGCCGACTGAGCTGACTGCGGCCACAGCCTGTGAGATCGGAGGGGTTGTGACCGCGGTCATTCCAGCGGACATGTGCTCGGACGAACGCACTCTCATCCCCCTGCTCTACCATGAGTGCTTCCATGCTCACCAGAATGGCGGAGCCTTTCGGTTTGCCGAGCAGTTCGATTTCTTCAGGTGCCTGGCCTACTACCCAGAACTGAATGCCCAGTATCGAGCCCTGTGTGCTGCCGAGGCGGAGGTTCTGACCAATCCCGAACTCCATGCTCACCGCAAGGCTGTCTACCTAGCCGCTCTGGCGAGGAAGCGACACAGCCTGCTACAGGAGCGAGGTGGGCTTCTTGAGTTTGAGGGAAGCTCCGAGCGACGGGAAGGGACGGCTTCCTATGTTGAGCAGAAGGCAGCCTTAGCCCTCTTCGAGAAGGATCCTGAGCCCGTTTCCCCGCAATGCGGGTGGTCCCGGCAATACGCCTTTGGAGCCGCCGTTTGCCATCTGCTTGAAGAGACGCTGGACGTGAACTGGCAGGCTCAGGTCGAGCAAGGAGCAATGCCGACCCGGGTTCTGTGCGATGCGTTCCAAGATGAGGAGGCCGACCTCCGCCAGCTACATCTGGAAGATAAGTTGGCAGCCGAGGAACGGAACGTTGAGCAGCTTCGATCAGAAGTGATGGCGCAGGTTGATAACCTACAGCGGGCTGGGATAACGCGGGTCCAATTGCCCCAAGGTACGACTATCCGTCGCTCCTTCAGTCCAACACGGATTACCTCCCTTGGAGATGGCCGGCTGGTTCACCACGGCTTCCTGATCGTGCAGCTTCCCTCTGGAACCATATCGGTACGTGGTGACCTTGCTGTTGAGGATCATGAACACGGCTTTCTGGTCCTACGGAGGTTCCCCGTTCATGTTTCGGACGGGAGGCTCTCCTATCAGAGTGACACCCTCTCCGTGTCCCTGGTTGGGGTCAGTCAGACGGCTCAAGGAGACGTTGTCATCGGATAACGCGGGAGCACGGCGGGGCAAGGCTCCGTGTACGGTGGAACTGTGAGCCCCGCCTGTGGCGTGCCTGTCCAGCCGTTCAACCTGACGCTGGCCTTTGAAGGCCCCGTTCGGTTGGCCTCGGCCCGCGCAGGTTAACGGCGAGTCGTTGGCCAGACGGGGCGGGGGCCTGGTCCGAGACCTGGATAACTATCAAATCAAACACCCGTCGACGCGACACTTTCTCCATCTCATGCGGCCGGGTGACCCCGGCCTCGTTCCCCGACCGTCAACTTGGCCGACGGCAGGCATCCGCGTCCTTCTGGCGAAAAACGCGCCCAGGCAAGGTATGGCAGTCCGCTGGGCCGACCCGCGCCTCCACCTGACGTCGGCCGGGTTCGGGCCGCTCCGAATGTGAGGCGGCCGGCGCAGGTGAGGCCGCCTGCCGTTGGACAGGGCAAGAGGCAGGAGGTGCTGAGTTGGGCGAGTGCGTTTTCTGTGACATCGTTGCCGGCCGAGCCCCGGCCAGTATCATATACGAAGATTCTGACGTGGTTGCATTCATGACACTACGCCCGATTGCTCCGGGCGAGTGTCTTGTCATCCCGAAGGTCCATGTGGACCACTTCACTGATTTGGGAGACCGGCTTGCTGCGCGGATGATGGTTGTTGCACAGCATCTTGGACGGCGGGTGCGGGAGGTCTTCAAGCCAAAGCGTGTGGGGTTCGTCGTACACGGCTTCGGCATCCCACACGCACATCTAATTGTAGTTCCCCAGCACGGCCCACACGACATCACTTCCGGTCGGTTCGCCCGTGTCGAGGACGGCAAGGTGGTCTTCAGTCATAGGGACATGCCGATTGCTGACCGCACCGTCCTTGACGAGCATGCGAGGCTCCTTCGGGTAGATGAACTGACTAGTCCATAAGTTCCGTGCCTGTCCAACCAGCGGTTCCACCTGACGCCGGCCCGCTGGAGCCCGGTGGGTCTGCAACGGCTGGCGCAGATGAACTGCTTTCCGTTAGACCGGGCTGATGGTCTGGTGGGAACAATGATGAGCCTAAGACAGCACGAGGTGGTCCTCCGCGGGCCGCGAGTCATAGATTTGTATGCTTTATTTCTCCGTATGCTTACCGTCAACTGCGAGATAAGATTCAGGAAATATACCCTGATATCTCAAGCTCACCGTCGGCCTAACCCTGCGTACACCGGGCTGGCTATGCCTGCGGCTCTGTACGCTCGCCTCTGCGTCGCCAGCTGCTTACGCCCTTGGTAGGCCGAGCGGCCACGCTCACCTGCCACGAACCTCTGGGTCGGGCTGGTGTAGGGCCTCGCGGTCGGCTGCCGAATGCGGGTATCCTCACGTTCTGAGCCGGGTGCCTTGCCTACCCCTGACTGGAGTTGAACACCTCGCGGTAACAAACAGGGCCGCGAAAGCCTTGCTAGAGGGGCATTTCGGGCCCTTCTTCCCATGAAACCGGTTGTGCCTACGAAACGTCCCTCTTGGGTTTGGGGAGTGAGTTATGGCGTGGTGGAGGTTTGAGCTGGAGGCTTTCGAAGATGCTCTTCTGCTCGGAGGTGAGGGGGGCGGTCTGCCAGACCTCCCCGGACCGCGTCCGATGGATGCCGACCTGGAGGGTCCTTATGCGGTCCGCGAGACGGTGGTAGACGCGGGCGGATATCGACCACGTGCTTGAGGTCCCGGAAGATGCGCTCGACGGCCCAGAGCTGCTTGTATCCCAAGGCGATGTCCTCGGCGGAGAGCCCGTCGTCGGAGCTTGAGACCAGGAACTTGCCGTCGAAGTGTTCCTCGGCCCGGATCTTGGCCCTGTCAAGTCGGAGCTTGCCGGCCGGGGTCTGGTGGATGTAGCGGCCGTAGACCTTGTGGGCCCTGGGGCGGCAGGCGGCCTTCCTGTGCGGCTCCC
>ENA-OSAI01000483-OSAI01000483.1-marine-sediment-metagenome-genome-assembly--contig:-NODE-483-length-14242-cov-14.058504_pt1:10000-12500 | contig 14242 bp, 13 predicted proteins | sample MGYA00237871_ERZ529316 | MGnify/ENA primary metagenome ERZ529316 (study PRJEB26369, sample SAMN03142814) | marine sediment metagenome | biome: marine; feature: borehole; material... | reverse complement strand
CATCCAGATCCTCAATTTTTTCTACCTTGTCGGCCGGTAACAATTCAGTATACACCTTGTCAATTCCAAGTTGGGTTGCTATTTTTTCCCCAACTGCCTTCGAATCACCAGTAAGCATAACAGTATTTCTAACACCTAATGCCTTCAATCCTTTAATCGCATCAGCTGAATCTTCCTTCACTGCGTCAGAGATTACAATATTGCCTGCATATTTCTTGTCTACTGCAACATGTACTATTGTACCCAGAGTCTCAACTTCCTGATATTTAATGTTTTCTTTATTCATCAGTTTGCTATTTCCGGCAAGAATCTCTTTACCACCAACTTTAGCTAAAATCCCATGACCTGCAATTTCCTCATAGTCTTCAATTTTAGTGATATCGACATCTTTGTTATAGACTTTCAAAATGGATAGTGCAATTGGATGACTTGAGTGACTTTCAGCAAATGCTGCATATTCAATCAATTCCTCATTTGAAAAATCAATTTGAGAGTTGATATTCACAACTTCAAATACACCCTTTGTTAGCGTTCCCGTCTTATCGAAAACAACTGTTTCCACATTGTTCAACGCTTCAAGATAGTTACTGCCTTTTACTAATATACCTCTCTTCGATGCTCCACCAATCCCTCCGAAGAAGCCCAATGGTATTGAAATTACTAACGCACATGGACAAGATATAACTAAGAACACTAAGGCTCGATATATCCATGTAGAGAAAGTTGCACCGGGGATCACCAATGGAGGTATGATTGCTAAGGCTAATGCTCCAAAAACTACAATCGGAGTATAGGAACGCGCAAATTTTGTTATAAATTTTTCTGTAGGAGCTTTCTTACTGCTGGCATTCTGAACCAGATCCAAAATTTTAGATACAGTTGAATCACCAAAATCCTTTGTTACCTCTATTGTCAAAACGCCATTTTTATTAATGAATCCGCTCAATGCATCGTTTCCTGGCTCGAGTTCACGAGGAACAGATTCCCCTGTTAACGCTGCAGTGTCAACCATTGAGTTTCCTTCTATAACCTTGCCATCGAGGGGAACTTTTTCTCCTGGCTTAACAATAATGATGTCACCTATGTTTACCTCTTCAGGAGATACTTTCCTGATCTCATCGCCAACTTTAAGATTTGCATAGTCAGGACGTATATCCATCAAAGCACTTATTGATTTTCTGGAGTGACCTACAGCTATATCCTGAAACAATTCACCTACCAGATAGAACAGCATAACTGCTACACCTTCTGGATACTCTCCAACGAAGAAAGCACCAATGGTAGCAATACTCATTAGAAAATGCTCACTGAATACCTGTCCACGGGCAATACCTTTTATTGCTCTTAAGACAACCTCTCCACCAACTATAATATAACTAATAATAAATAAGGTAAGCTCAAGCCAATTTTGGAAATTAAAGATGATTCCCACGGCAAATATTGCTCCACCGACCACAAGTCTTATGATTTCTTTTTTGTTGACACCTTCTTCTTCCTCTTCATTATTTTCTTTTATGTTGGCCTTAGATGTATCTTTCTCAAAAACAATCTTTACATCCGGTTCGATTTTTTTTACAATGCCTTCAATCTTCTCATTTAATTCAGTGCGGTTGACTTTCGGACTTATTTCCATTGTTAGTTTCTTCGAAACAAAATCTACTGCAGCAAACTCCACTCCTTCTAAACCGCTTATTTCTTTTTCCATTTTAGCTGCACAATTCGCGCATCCAAGTCCTTCAAGCATTACTATGCTTTTGTTCACCTTTTTCTTCTCTGCATCAACTATTTTAACATCCGGCTCAAGTTTATTTACAGTGGATGTTACTTCTCCAAGAATTTTACCAAATTCCTTTTTATCGACCGCTTCAATTGTCAGCTTCTTAGTAACAAAATCAACGGTTGCACTATTTACTCCTTCAAGGCTTTGTGTTTGAGCTTCAATCTTTGCAGCACAATTCGCACAATCAAGTCCTTCAAGTATTAATACTTTTTTATTGCTCTTGCTAATGGATTTTTCTTTCACTGCCACATCCGGTTCGTGCTTGTGCACTATGGTTTCAACCTGCTGTAGTGTATTCTTATACTCTTGCTCTGATTCAGTTTCTAAAGTCAATGTCTTGTTCATGAAGTTCATATAGGCTTTGACTCCATTTAATTTATTAACCTCATCTTCAATTTTAGCTGCACAATTTGCACAATCTAATCCTTCTAAAATTATTTCCTTCTTTAACATCACTGCCCCACCTTTACTTACTTTCTTCTGAAATATGAATTAATCCTTGGTCAAATATTTGCTTTACATGTTCATCTTCAAGGGAGTAGAATACAATCTTTCCTTCTCTTCTGCTCTTTACTAGTTCAGCCTGCTTTAAGACTCTCAGCTGATGGGAAATTGCTGATTGTGTCATGTTAAGTAATACAGCGATATCACAAACACACATTTCAGCTTCATGTAAAGCCCATAATATCCTGATTCGTGTTGAATCTCCAAATACTTTAA
>ENA-OSAI01000483-OSAI01000483.1-marine-sediment-metagenome-genome-assembly--contig:-NODE-483-length-14242-cov-14.058504_pt1:0-5000 | contig 14242 bp, 13 predicted proteins | sample MGYA00237871_ERZ529316 | MGnify/ENA primary metagenome ERZ529316 (study PRJEB26369, sample SAMN03142814) | marine sediment metagenome | biome: marine; feature: borehole; material... | reverse complement strand
AGAACAATATTTTGGATTACAATTCTGCGGGTTTTTGAAGCAATTGAAAATGATTTACTAAGTTTTGTTAAATCATTATCCATAATTATGATGTCTGCGACATCTATGGCTAACTCTGATCCTTCACCCATAGCTACTCCGATATCAGCCTGTTTTAAAAGAGGCGCATCGTTAATTCCATCGCCGACAAACATTTTGTACCCATTAGAAGATATATTTTCAAATTTTGAAATTTTTTCTTGTGGTAGTAATGAACTGTAATATGACATTCCTCCAAGTTCATTGGACACACTTTTTGCTGTTGATTCATTGTCACCTGTTAACATCGTAAAATTCAGATTTGAATGATTGTTAAAAAATAAATAAGAACTATCTTTAATTTCGTCTTTGATTGTTAAATTTCCTATATACTTATTGTTCTTTGCCACATATATAATTGTTCCTATTTCATTTGAACTGTCATAATCAATTTGGTTATCATCTAAAAGTTTATGGTTCCCAACTAATACAATTTCACCATCAAGTGTTCCTTTTATCCCTTTTCCGGGTACCTCAATAATATCTGCCATATTGTAGAGGTTATCTTCACTCTTTGCCAACACTGATTTTGCAATTGGATGAGTTGAATATTGTTCTAAAGAGGCTGCTAATTTCAACGTTTCTTCACTAGTGTATGAATCAACCGCAAAATTTCCTTTGGTGATTGTACCAGTTTTATCTAGAGCAACTTGATCAACATGCAAGATCATATCTAAAAATGAACTACCTTTAAACAATATTCCTTCGCGAGCACTCGCTCCTATACCAGAAAAATATGATAGTGGAACACTCAAAACAAGTGCACATGGACAACTAATTACAAGAAATGTTGCAGCTCTATAAGCATAAATATACATGTTTTCTGGATAAATAATTGTTGGAATACTAAACATCAAAATAGCTAATATTGTAACTAATGGTGTATAATATTTTGAAAATTTAGTGATAAACTGTTCTGTTTTTGCTTTTTTGTTCGTTGAATTTTCTATCAGATCAATTATTTTTGCCACAGTGGAATCTTCATATTTTTTTTCTGCAGTGATTTCAACAACTCCTCCAACATTTATGTTTCCACTAAGTACTTTATCTCCAACTGATACAGAGGAAAGTTTTGATTCACCTGTTAATGCAGACGAATTCAAATCTGTATCACCCTTAGACACTATTCCATCCACAGGAATTTTCTCTCCATTTTTCACTACAATAATATCTCCAACTTGTACTTCATTTGGATCTTTTAAAAGAATTTTATCTTGGTATTTCACGTTTGCATAATCTACTTTTAAATCCATCAGACCTTTAATCTCATTTTTAGAGGATTTTACCGCATAATTTTGTAAATATTCACCAAAACTATAAAATATTACCACAAGCAGTGCTTCTAAATACTCACCTAGTAACATTGCTGCAATCGTTGCAATTACCATTAATGTATTTTCATTGAAGAAATCTTTTCTTCGTAATCCTTTTATAGTCTTCACGATAATATTCTTCGCAACTAGAAAATAACTAATGTAAGTTCCAATAAGTAAATATATTCCACTTATTGGAAAAATATAGTTAATTAAGACATAAAGTATCAGCCCAATGAAAAAGGTACTGTAATATCTGTGTTTCTTGTTCTCACTGGGCCCTTCGTGTGGTAAATATGTATCTACACCTGTTTCGATTGAATTAACAATTTTTCTTATTTCTATTACTTCTTTATTTTCAACAAAGTCATCCTTTGTTTCTAATAGCATAATTTGATTTGTAAAATTGAATGTTGCGTTATAAATATTTTCTCTTTTCATTAATGCATCTTCAATTTTACCCGCGCATCCACTACAAGTTAGGTTCTCCATTTTAATTTTCTTTATCATTTTTATATCCTCCTGTGATGAATTAAGTTTTTATGATAATATATATATGAACTTTAAGTCACATGTATTATATTTTTCAAATGTGTGTCAAATATGTGTAAAACATATATTAGGAGGAAATGATGAATATATTAGTTGTTGAAGACAGTCTTGAAATTAACAAAATAATTACAAAAATGCTTCAATCAGAAGGGTACAATGTCACCTCTTGCACAAATGCTTTTGATGCGTTGAAGTCTTTTTCTAAAAACGATTACTTTTGCGTTATCACTGATTTGATGATGCCTATTATGTCTGGAGAAGAGTTGATTGAAAAACTACGACCAAATTATCTTGGCTTAATAATTGCAGTGACCGCAAAAACAGGAATTGATGATAAACTATATACACTATCAATAGGTGCAGACGATTACATTATTAAGCCATTTAATAGAAATGAAATTTTATTCAAAATCAAAAATTACTACAATAAATTTATACAAACAAGGAAAAATATATCATTTAATAATGGAGAACTTATTTTCAACTTTAATGATAACCAACTTATTGTTTGTAATAATATTGTAGAGCTTACTGCAATTGAATTTTTGATAGTAAAATTTTTTGTTCAAAATGTGAATCAAGTTCTCTCAAGGGATCAAATTATGAAAAACGTTTATTATGAAGACTTCAACGTTTTTGATCGAGCAATAGATGGTCATATCAAAAATATACGAAAAAAAATTGCTGATTTTGTATCAAAAAAATACATCCATACGGTTTACGGATTAGGTTATAAGTTTGTAGGTGAAATCGATGCATAGTTTATTCTTGTTATCAAGAAAACGCATTCTGTTTCTATATTTTGCTATTTTTATTTTAGTAATCATTGGAGTAAATATCGGAACAAGAATTGTAAATAATTATTACCGAGATGAAATAATCGAACAAGAAAATGTAGAGTTTATGGAAATGTTTTTTCACATGATGTCATATAGTGATGAGGAAACCGCAATTGAATCTGCCATTCACTTTAGCCATATTAATAATACAACATATAGAATCTTAAAAAATGGTGATTTATTTATCGAGTCTACAACAACCCCCTCTGATTTCAAATCATACTATAACTTAGTTAATGGAGATGAATATGTATTTGAAATTGACAATAGCAATAATACCTCGACGATAATCAGGGAAAATGAAGTCTTTATTATTAATATCATTGTTTTTACAGCATTATCACTTGTTGCTTTATATTATATATATAGTCGCAGACAAAGAGAAGTGAGGACGGTTCATGACATAAAACTCATACAAAAGCTTTTAGAAAACCACGAAGAATGCAATCATCAATTTAAGTTCCACGAGTTTCATCAAATATATCATGATGTTTTGCAAAACTTGAATACAATTGACCTACTTATGGAAAAAAGAATTGATAATTTAAATGCCTTAATTCATGATCTCAAAACTCCTTTAACCATATTAAAACACCATCTTCAAGAAGATGAAAATATTACTCAAAATAAGCAAGCAATAATAAGTTCATTGAATGATTTAACAACGATAGCCTCAGATTTAATTGCTGAGAAATTTCATGGCGTACACATTAAAATCAATGCCTCTAAACTTATATCCAATGAAATTGAAAAGTATATCCAAACTTTTCGAACGAAAAACATCAAACTTGATATTGATATCGCTTTAAACTTATATATAAAATTTAATAAAAGAGACTTAATTAGAGTCCTACAAAATATTTTAACAAATGCCTATTACTATTCTTATGATGATTCAGTAGTTACAATTTCATTACAAAAACAAGAAAATTATGTTAAGCTTCTAATAACCAATATTGGAGATAAAATGGATAAAATGCAAATTGCTTACATCTTTAATAAAGATACTAGCACTAGACAAGATAAACAAAAAAATGGTCTTGGCTTGCATGTAACCAAGTTACTTTTAGAAGATGCAAATGCAAATATTACAGTTTCAAGTGATGATTCCGGAAATCACTTCCAGATTAATTTCCCTTCTCTTGATTAAATTACATAAAATTATGGATCATTTCACAATAAATAAACTATACTTGATAAACAAGAGTTTATATCAAATATTTTAAAATCATCTCTAAATAGGATATAACTCAAGTATGTTCGACTACAAAAAAATCGGCTACACCCAATTGAGTGTAGCCAATTTTTTAATTCTTTTTATTCGTTTTTTGTGTTAATGAATGTTACTTTCTCTCCAACAATCCTTAATATGTTGCTGTCAATGTGAATCGAGGCTTTCACACCGATCGTTGAACCTTCCGTTAGATACTCGAGTACATTATCCATAATACCCTCGCTGAGTGAAACGGGAACTAAGTCTGAGTCTGTTTCGTTTGGTCGTTTGATATCAATGGAAACAATGCCTGCTTGTTTATCAATCATATTTACTCTTCCTACTAATATAACTTGGTTTAACATATTTTTCCTCCTAGAGTTTGTTATGATACATGTTACCTAAATAAAGCTACTATAGCAACTTTTATTATGCTTTATTACTTAACTTTTCTGCGATGAGTTTCTCCGCTTCAGATAATGTTGATTTCCCATGCATTTTGTTGCTGAAGGATATATATTCATCAATGATGGATTCAATCTTGCTTTGATTGTCCTCGACAAAACTAATCGCTTTATCTGTTGAACCAGTTAAGTTTGATACCCATTCACTTAAGCGTTGAATAACAGCTTGTTTCTTCTCATCCCCTGCTAGGTGAACTTCCCCTTTTTGCTTAGCAAGTTGATTCTTTTCTTCTACAATCATAATGAATTCTTTGATTGTCTTTTGCACGGTATCATCAAAGACGATTTCTGTTGCCTTGGTAACAAGATCTGATACGACATCTGATGATTGTTTAATATCCGCTTTTACTTCTTTAATTATCGTTGATAAATTACCGCTTTCTTTGTATTTTGATGAGAAATACAGAATAAGCGTTAAAACATTTGTAATCAATAATATTGTTTCAAGAGTTGTCATTTGGTTTTCCTCCTATACGGTTATAGATGTGCACTGCTACGAAAAAGTAGGACACATTCCCCCTCCCTTTCCAACAATAATGTA
>ENA-OSAI01000476-OSAI01000476.1-marine-sediment-metagenome-genome-assembly--contig:-NODE-476-length-14549-cov-11.332482_pt1 | contig 14549 bp, 10 predicted proteins | sample MGYA00237871_ERZ529316 | MGnify/ENA primary metagenome ERZ529316 (study PRJEB26369, sample SAMN03142814) | marine sediment metagenome | biome: marine; feature: borehole; material: sediment... | reverse complement strand
CGTTGAATGTTGCTTGATCCAGTGCATTTTCAACTGAAGAACTATCTGAGATAAATACCTTAAAGTTTTCATTGTTCAGTCCGAAGATTGAAGAACCTGTCGAGTCCATAACGCTAACATATGCTTCGAATGGTATGGGGTTAGCATATGACCCTACCCTAGCCGGATTTTGCTGCGTTGGAGAAATAACGGATACTGTGGGTATTTCTTCAACATAGAAAATATTTATCCATTCAAGGTTATCCGGATAAAAATGACCGTCCACATATGGATTATACCAGCAATTAACTGCTATTTGATACAACCCTTTTTTGGCATATACGGGTATATGCCAAGTTGCTTCGAATGTCCTTTCTTGGCCACTTTGAAAGCTAACCATGCCCGATGGAGTTATTGTATCGGCGTCATATACTTGACCACTTAAAGTATCTCTGAATGAAACACCTAACTGGACATTTGTTGCTGCCCCATGATTTTTAACTTTTATGTTGATTTTTGCTGTATCTCCGCGAGAGTAAAACGTTTGGTCGGGCATGACGTTTATTTCGTAATATGTGGATGAGGAATAGAATTCCTCTGACTTTTGATGTAGAAGCTTTCGTCCTCCAGGCCACCAACCGTTTTCATCGTACCAAACGCTGAATGACAGTTTTTCTTTGTTATGTTCACCATCTGGAGATATGGCAAACCAAATGATGCTACTGCTTCCAGGATCCAATTCTCCTACATTCTTTTCATTGTTGAAGTCCAAGTATTCAATTGGCGTTTCCAGAAGAGACCATGAATCAGAAACTTTCCAACGGCTTATGTCTGGAGTAACTATAAATTTTCTCTTAACTTTCCCTACATTCTTAATTTCAAGGAATACTTTTTCTTTCCCTTGGATTAGTTTATCTGCACCTTCACTGTAAATGTTTATGATTTCAGCAGCAACATAACTTTCGATGCTCTTGACTCTATTAATTTTTTCCTTTACTGAATTGAAATCCCAAGAATTGTATATAATATCGCAGGCGACCTCTGCGATTTTCTCTCCAAAAAGACCACCGACAAGCGCTCCAGCGGCGGTTCCAACTGCCCACAAACTTATGGTACCTACTCCTGGAAGAACAGCAGTACCTAGACTTGCCCCTAAAGAAGCTCCAAGCACGGCACCAAGTTTCTTTCCTAAAATACCTCCTAAACACGTGAAGAGAATCTTACCCACATCAAAAAAGAAAAGTTTATCCTCTAAAATATTTTCATACTCTATAATTTTGTTGGCGATGTTTGGAGATTTCTGCAGAATGTCGTAATATTTTATTTGATCAACTCTACTGGTTATTGAAGGCATTTCATTTTTAATGGTTCTATGTAAGTAGAATTTGTCTGCGATATCCCAAATATTGATAATAAGTTTGAAATACATAAACAGATCCTTGGCAGGAGCACTAATCGTTGTTTTTGACCAATCTATTTTAATTTCTTTTAGCTCGACATAATCTTCCGAATTGAAAACAGATGTTTCCACAAAGGATTTCACTTCACGCACATATCTCCATTTACCACCGTCTAATGACAAGGCGAGGCTTGTCGACCAACTTGTAATATATTTAGAGAACAGTGCAATCTGAGATGAATCTAAAATATAAAGTCTTTCAAAGATACTGAACATTTCTGTGGTAATTTGTACACTCTGAAAATACGTAAGTGAACTAAGTATGTCAGCGACGACCTTGGTAACATCGGAGACATCAATAAGCGATTTAGACATATGACTTTCTCGGATTTTCACAACTTCATTGGCCAAGTCTTGGAATAATTCAGCTCTAATCCGGTCACCTGGAAGCATATAATCTTTCCAGTCCTCTAAGTCTGGGTCCCACCAGTTATGTATGAAATCAAACACCCAATTAAACCATTCATCTAATGACATTTGTTGTCCTGTAGTAGGATCATAGCCATCCCACCGTGGATTATAGGGCTGTCTTTGCCCAAAGATAACGAATACACTAAGAAGGCTATTAACTAAAATTATGAATAGTAAGATGGAGCATAAAATCTTTAACTTTTCCTTATGATGCATTATATCACACCGAAACCATATTTTTACATTAATTTTCTATTTATTATTTTTGGGATTTTTTTATAGAACTTCTTTATGTAAATTCATAAACTAATACGCTAAATCTTCAACGATATACTTCTAAATTCTAAATGTAAGCTTGAAACAGCGATTTCATATTGTGACACTTAATTCCTTGTCGAAAAATAGAGAAAGTCGGGATTTTGGCTAGAGTAGGGCGAATATTAGGATTATGGGTGCGAACACTGAGGCTACTAGTGACATGACTGTAATCATAGTGTTCAGTGAGGGGCCAGCTGTGTCTTTGAAGGGGTCTCCAACTGTGTCGCCTATAACTGCAGCCTTGTGGGCTTCTGAGCCTTTTCCTCCAAAAGCTCCGGCTTCAATATATTTCTTAGCGTTGTCCCAGGCACCTCCGGAGTTTGCCATGAAGAGCGCGAAGACTATTCCTGTTACTATGCTACCAGCTAGGAATCCAGCTAAAGATTCTTTTCCGAGGAAGAATCCGGTTGCAAGAGGGGCGATGATTGCGAGCATGCATGGAAGTATTAGCTCTTTCAAGGCTCCTTTGGTGGCTATATCTACGCATTTCGCATAGTCGGGTTTGGCTTTTCCTTCCATTAACCCTGGAATTTCGCGGAACTGTCTTCGAATTTCTTCAATCATTCGATGGGCGTTTTTTCCAACCGCAAGAATTAATAGTGCGGAAAGCAAAGGCGGCATCATTGCGCCTAGAAATAAGCCTGCGACTATTTCAGGTTCCATAAGGTTTAGGGTTTTTATGTCCACGAGTTGGGCGTAAGCAGCAAACAGGGCTAGCACTGTTAGGGCGGCAGCCCCAATAGCGAATCCCTTAGTTATGGCTTTGGAGGTGTTTCCCGCCGCATCTAGACGGTCAGCTACTTCGATTACTTCTTCGCCTAATCCTGCCTGTTCTGCGATTCCTTTGGCGTTGTCGGAGATGGGGCCATAGGCATCTGTGGATATTATCATCCCTACTATTGAGAGCATTCCTACAGCGGCTATGGCAACTCCGTAGACTGGTTCTACGCCAAAGGCATCTGCAATGTACCATGAGGCTAGGGTTGCGGCGCAGATTCCTATTATCGGTGGAACTATGCTTATGATTCCATAAGAAAATCCGGTTAGAATATTAGTGGCAGCTCCGGTTTTTGCTGATTCAGCTGTTTTGAAGACGGGAGGGCGATCAATTGAGGTGTAGTAGTCGGTTGTTATCCCTATTACCATTCCCGCGATTAACCCGGATAGTGTTGCGAAGAAGACTCCCCAAGCTTCGTTGCCCATGGTGGAAAAATATGTTATTAAGAATAGGAATAATCCGAATAGTGAGCATGTGAGAAAAGTCGCCCGGTTTATTGCTGCACCTGGGTTGCCTTTTATTCCAATTTTTGCGAAGATCACGCCGGCTATTGCAGCGAAGACCCCGGCTGCAGCTATCAGCAGAGGCAAGGTTACGTAAACGGTTTTTCCTATTTCTGCGCCTATTATCATGGCTGCTATGACGCTTGCGATATAGGAGTCTATTAGGTCAGCTCCCATTCCAGCTACATCGCCTACATTATCGCCTACGTTGTCGGCTATGACTGCAGGGTTTCGCGGGTCATCCTCTGGAATGCCCAGTTCAACTTTGCCTACCAGATCAGCGCTTATGTCAGCTGTTTTAGTGTATATGCCTCCTCCAGCCTTTGCGAACAAGGCTAAAGCGCTAGCTCCAAAGCTAAAGCCCAAAACCATGTTTGTGGCATCAACTTCAGACCAGCCCAGTATAATTCGAAAGAGGTAATAGAGAGCACTTATTCCAAAAAGCGCTAAGCCGACTATTGAAAGACCCATTATTGCTCCGCCGTAGAAAGCTACAGGGAAGGCCTTTTTTAGTCCTTTTCTGGCAGCGTTAGCTGTTCTGACGTTGGCCTTTACTGCCGCGGTCATTCCGATATAGGCGGCTATGGTTGAACAGAAAGAGCCTAAAACATAGGCTAGTGACAAGGAAACTCCGTGGAAAATTCCTTCAGAATAAGCGAACAGTGCGCCTAGTATGGTTGCCATTATTGCGACAAATGCAGCTAGGGCCATATTTTGTCTTCTAAGGTAAGCTCTGGCGCCTTCTTCAATGGCTGCAGCTATTTCCTTCATCTGTTGAGTTCCGCTATCTTGGCTCGTTATGTAACGGTATAGATAGGCAGCTAATCCTATAGAGGCTAAACCAGCTATTGGAGCGATTACGAACCACTCAATCATTTTAGTCTCTCCTTGTTCTAACGAAATGTTACAGGGTACGACCTTGACATTGTGAGCAACGCCTATTTATAAGCTTTTAATTTTCCGGATTGTTAGAAAGTCTAATAAGGCTATTTCGGTTATGTGTATAAGATTTCAACAAGTTCGCGCGCTAGGGTTACCTGACTGGTGATGAGGATATGACAGTTGCGTGGCACAGCATAGATGAAGAAAAAGTTCTAGAAAAGATAGGCAGCTCGTTAAAAGGCTTAAGCCATGAAGAGGCTACCCGTAGGCTGCAAGAGTTTGGGTATAACGAATTAAAGGAACGAGAAAGAGTTACACCTTGGGAGATTTTCATTAATCAGTTTCGAGATATATTCGTCATAATGCTACTTGTGGCAACAGCCATATCCTTTTTCATAGGTGAAACGGTAGATGCTATTACAATAGCTGCCATAGTAGTTTTGAACTCGACAGTAGGTTTTGTCCAAGAATATCGTTCTGAAAAGGCCATAGAAGCTATGAAGAGGCTAACAGCGCCTAGAGCTCGGGTGCTAAGAAATGGTAAGGAAACGATCATACCAGCAAAAGAGGTTGTGCCAGGGGATATTCTTCTTTTGGACGCTGGCGACCGTGTAGCTGCTGACGCTCGTCTGATAGAAGTTGTGGAATTAAAAACCAATGAAGCTGTTTTAACCGGGGAGTCTACACCTATAGAGAAATCTATCGGGCGGTTACCTGGTGACACTCCTGTTTCAGACAGACGAAACATGGTTTTCATGGGAACCCATGTTATCTATGGTAGAGGCAAAGCTGTCGTAACGGCTACAGGAATGAATACAGAATTCGGTAAAATCGCCGAGATGGTTCAAGCCGTGGAAGAAAAAGAAACCCCTCTTAAGAAGAAATTAGCCGAGTTTGCTAAAAAGCTTGGAATAATAATAATAGTTATATCTGCAGTAATTTTCATTCTCGAGCTTTACGAAATCTTCATTCTCGGTATAGGCAGTGGAGAGGCAATAAAAGGTATAATTGATGCTTTTGAAACTTCCGTGGCCCTCGCGGTTTCCGCAGTACCCGAAGGATTACCTGCCGTGGTTACTGTTTCACTAGCCCTAGGCGCACGAGAATTAGCTAAAAGAAACGCGATAATTCGAAAACTTTCCTCAGCTGAAACCCTTGGGGCTACCACAATTATATGTTCGGACAAGACCGGAACCCTAACGAAAGGCGAGATGACTGTTCGTAAAATCTATGTAGATGGAAGAATCGTAGAGGTTACGGGTGCTGGATACGAGCCTAAAGGAGACTTCTTTTATGGTGGAAAGAAACTCAACATGGAAGAGGAAGACGACCTCCGTTTATTACTTGGAGCCGCTACCCTCTGCAGTAACGCTAGCTATGATGGAAAAACTATAATAGGGGACACCACTGAAGGCGCTTTAATCGTCGCTGCAGCAAAAGCAGAACTATGGAAAGAAGAACTTGAAAAGAAATATCCAAGAATCCACGAAGTGCCATTCACCTCAGAAAGAAAACGAATGACCACAGTTCACGAAACGAACGACGGGAAAGCTTTCGCCTATATGAAAGGAGCGCCCGAAGTTGTTTTGGAGTACTGCACCCACATAATTAAAAATGGGGAAATAAAGAAATTAACAAAAAAGGAAAGACAAAAGATTCTGCAAATAAACGAGGGAATGGCACGGGAAGCTCTACGTATTCTCGCAGTAGCTTTTAAAGAAATATCCCCATCCAAAAAGAAGTTCGAAACTGAAACTCTTGAAAGTAACTTTGTTTTTATAGGCTTAACTGGAATGATAGACCCGCCACGAGAAGAAGTGAAAGACGCTGTCAAAAAATGTGAAGGAGCTGGAATAAGAAGCGTAATGATAACTGGTGACCACAAACTCACCGCTGTGGCGATAGCTAGAGAAATAGGCATACTTAAAGACAATGAAAAAGAGATAACGCTAACCGGCGCAGAGCTCGACAAGCTAAGCAACGAGGAATTCGAAAAAGTTGTGGAGAAGGTAAAAGTTTACGCAAGGGTTTCTCCAGAACACAAACTTCGAATAGTTAAGGCATTAAAGAAGAAAGGCCACATCGTTGCCATGACTGGTGACGGAGTGAATGATGCCCCAGCTCTGAAACAGGCAGATATCGGAGTGGCTATGGGAATTAGTGGAACAGACGTAACTCGAGAAGCAGCTGACATGGTTCTTGCGGACGACAATTTTGCAACTATTGTTAAAGCAGTAGAAGGGGGACGCGCCATCTACGATAACATAAGAAAGTTTTCATTCTTCCTTATGCGTTGCAACTTCGACGAGTTAGCCGTTATAGGAATATTTGCTTTGATGGGCCTAAAAACACCAGAAGGCAAAGCCATTCTACCACTTACTGCCAGCATGATCTTGTGGATAAATTTGGTAACCGACGGAGGGCCAGCTCTTGCTTTGACTATGGATCCTCCTGACAAGGACATAATGAAACGTCCTCCACGTGATCCAAATGAAAGCGTGTTACATGGAAGATTAGCGTCTATCATTGCTTCATTCATATCACAGTTCCTTGGAACCGCGGGGCTATTTTACATTGCATATTTCATTTGGGGACGACCATTAGGAGAAGCCCAAGCAATAGCCTTTGTCCAAGCTACTTTGCGAGAGCTCGTTATAGTGTGGAATTGCCGTTCAGAAAGGCAAAACGCGTTTAAGGTCGGATTTACATCTAACAAGTTTCTACTCTTAGCTGTCCTCATATCTGCGATAGGAACAATCATCATACCATACATAGGTCTCTTTGGAACTAAGCCACTCACCCTAACTGATTGGGCAATTGTTCTGCCAGTTTCGTTCTCAGGCTTCTTATTGATACCAGAAATCTTCTATGGAAGAAAAATATGGAAATGGCAGTAAAATCCAAAAACCTTATATTCCTTTGTCTATGAAGGTTTCCCTTCAACCTTTGCTGTTAAAGGTGTAAATGATTGAGTGAAAGACTGGCGAATCCAGCGCCTTTAGGGCTTTTAGGTTTTGGCATGACCACTGTTCTGCTTAATCTCCACAACGCTGGCTTCTACGGATTCGACAGCATGATAATTGCTATGGGAATAGCCTACGGTGGATTGGCTCAAATAATCGCTGGAATAGCTGAGTTTAAAAAGGGGAATACCTTTGGAACAGCCGCCTTCACTTCTTATGGGCTTTTCTGGCTTTCACTTGTTATGCTAAAGATATTCCCAGTATTCGGCTGGGTTGAGGCTCCATCTGCAGAAGCTATGGCTGCCTATTTTTTCATGTGGGGCCTATTCACCTTCATCATGTTTTTTGGCACGTTAAAAACCAATAGAATCTTGCAGTTCGTGTTTCTTAGTCTCGCAGTATTATTCTGGCTTTTAACCGCGAAGGAATTAACTGGAATAGCTGAACTAACAACCATACTGGGATATGAGGGATTAATATGTGGATTAAGCGCCATGTATCTGGGGTTAGCTGAGATAATTAATGAAGCTAACGGAGAAACCTTATTGCCAATTTTTCCTGTAGAAGGCTAAGCCTCAAATTAAAGCTTCTATAATTTTATATTGCTATTCAGTCTTATAGCATGTTGCTCTTTAGGATGAATATAACATGTTACGAAGGTTGGAATCCAGAGGTTTAATAACCAATTACAATAGGTTTAGAAAAAATTTGCCGCGAAAGCTTCCTAAAAAAGTTTTCATTTGGGACGAGACCTTAAGAGAAGGCACTCAAACTCCAACCTGTTTCTTGACAGCAACGGAAAAAATTAAACTAGCCAAAGTTCTCGACGAGATTGGAGTTTCAATCATAGTGGTGGGGTTCCCTGCAATTTCTGAAGAAGAGAAGAGAACTGTTCGCTTAATGGTCAACCAGGACTTTGAACAAGCCATTCTTGCCGCTCCAGCACGTATCCTCAGACAAGATATAGATGCGTGTATAGAGGCGGGAATAAAGGAAATTCCGATTTTTACAGCTTTTAATGAACTCCATCTACGTTACCGACTTAAAATGACTCGGGAACAAGTACTTCAAAAAACTGTTGAATCAATAGAATACGCCAAAGCTCACGGAATAACGGTTGATTTCGTTCTCCAAGACGCTTCAAGAACGCCCCTTGACGCCATAGTGGAAATCTTTAAGGCTGCTATTGAAGCTGGAGCTGAAAAGGTGGTTCTCGCTGATACTGTGGGATTTCTTAGACCGTTATCCATGAAATACCTAATATCCAATGTTAAGAAAAACCTGGAAAAAGCTGTTGGTAACACTGTTACCTTGGCAGTGCACTGCCACAATGACTTTGGATTAGCCACAGCTAACACCTTGGCAGCTGTTGAGGAAGGAGTTTCCTACGTGCAAACTTGCGTGGCAGGCTTTGGTGAAAGAGCTGGAGCTGCTCCGTTAGAAGAGGTTGTTATGGCGTTAGAAACGCTATATAACATTAAGACCGGAATAAAAACTGAAAAATTCTATCGATTGGCACAGATGGCTGAAAAATACTTCGCAGTTCCTATACCAATCCACAAACCGCTAGTGGGCGAAAATGCCTTCTCTCACGAATCCGGCATTCATGTCCATGGAATGCTGGTTCACCCACTCTCCTATGAACCCATACCACCGAAGTTAGTTGGAAGAAAAACAACCTTTTATTTGGGGAGACAAACAGGAAAACACTTCGTGGAAAATCGGTTAACCCAAGCTGGAATGAAAGCCCCACCAGAACAAATAGAAGAAATTGTGAGACGCGTAAAGGCTTTCCAGGAAACCCGTGACAAAGGGGAAATTCAAATGATATTCTACCAAATTCGAAGGCTTATGAGGGAAACAAGAAAGGGGATAACCGACGAGGATTTCTGGAAGATTGTTAAGGCGGTTACTGGGAAAAGACCTAGACTCAAAGCCAAAGTTAAAAGCTGAGCGGTTGACTCGTTCTTTTCCTATTTTTCTCCTTGTTGTCTTGGGATATAGATTCCCATAGGATCAACTCTTCGTAGAATTTCCAGCTCCTCATAAGTCGGCGGCTCAGTTTCTAGCACTTGTTCAGGAACAATCAAGTCGAACCCAGTGTTCTCTAAAACCGTTTCAACGGTAACACCGGGATGAACCGTGGCAAGTCTTATCCGCTTTGTTTCTTTATCGAAATCCATTTGACAGAGGTTAGTAACAACAAGTGTCGGCCCACCGCCTCTTAGCCCAGTTCGTTCCCTAGCGCCAGGTCCATCCAAATATCCAGGACTTGTCATATAGTCCAGTTTTTTAACGGTTTTTCTCTTCTCATGTTTCATTATGACAACTATTCTCTTAGCTGAGGAAACTATGTCGTTCCCACCACCGCTTCCAGGCAGCCTAACTTTTGGGTTTTCAAAATCTCCAATATAGGTAGTGTTTAGGTTGCCATACTCGTCTATCTGAGCTGCTCCTACAAAGCCTACGTCCACCCGTCCGCCTTGAAGCAACATTCCTAAGGTTTCTATTAGTCCTATAGCTGCTGAAGCACGATATTCAAGTCTGGAATCAGCTATGGATAAAGCTATATCTATGGCGTTAGAGTCAATGAAGCCAGCTTCATAAACTATCTTGGCTTTCGGCGCATGCAATCTTTTTGCAAGCATAGCCGCCACCATAGGTAAACCTGTACCCACAAAAACAACTTCACCGTTCTTTATGGCTCTGGCTCCACAAACAGCCATCAATTCCAATGTAGAGTATTCGCCTTGTTTCGCATGTTCTTTTTTACTCATCTCCATTTTCTTCCTCCTCTAATAACCGAAGGGTTTCCTAGCTCTAAGCTTCAACAGTTTTTCGAATCCTATTTTTTTCAAGAATTCCATATGGTTTTCCACGCCAGTTATGTATTCCTCACAGTATTTTTGCCACCCTTCCTCAGTTTTGCACTGCTGATAATACATACGAATATGTTCCATGTCATAGTCATAGTAATTATAAACCATCATAGGGTAAGAACCCCAAGGACATTCCACCACATAGGTTACGTAAATGTTAGGTATCACCGTTAAGTCCGGATTAGCACGGGTAAATTCCACGTCCACAATTTCTTCAGCTAAAACTATCGTTTTCTTACCCGCCCTGGCCCCTTCCACATCCTCACCTTTTATTCCGTCAATCTGAGCGTTTCCCTCCATGTCCACACGGGAAGCATGAATTATACTGAAATCCGGCTTCACCGAAGGCACTAAAGCAACTTTTTCACCAGTAAAAGGACAGTCTATTACCTTCACCTTATTGGATCGAAATCTATTTTTGGCTATTAAGTCGGTTCCCAACATACTTTTCAAGGGCATAAATGGCACTCCTAAAGCTCCGCCTAGGAAACGTAAAGCCATAGCCAAATTAGTGTAATCCTCTATCTGCACCGAACCATCTCGGATTCTCCTCTGAATGTTTGGCGCTAATCCTATTCCCTCAATGGCGAAGAAGGCAAGCTCGAATTTTGAAACAACTCTTGCTCCGGCGAGTATGTCTATGTCAATTTCTGAACCACAAGTATAAATCGTTAGCTCCCGTTTTCTCTGTCTAACAAGCTCATGTGCAAAAGCCATAGGTGGACGTTGAAATCCAAATCCTCCCCAGAAAAGATGCGCCCCGTCTGAAACAAGTTTAGCGGCTTCATCAAGAGTTATACGTTTATCCTCAACTTCCGCCTCAACCATCTTATCACCTACTTCTCTCTACATAGTCTACGAATTCTCATAACTTTTACTACTCGAGTTTAAGGAAACATTCTCCAAAATTATGTGGTTTGTAAGTGAAAAATCAATACATTAATCACTCCGCTTTTATATCCATTCTATCTATCTTATTCCCGGGTGTAGAGGTGAATACAAATGATAACAGGGGTAGACCACATAGCTATCGCTGTAGAAAATCTTGAAGACGCGGTAAAGCTCTATGAAAAAGTCCTAGGTATAAAACCGGAACAAATAACACCGTTTGATCCACAAAAAGTTAAAGTAGCCATCTTTAAAGTCGGAGAAACAAAAATTGAACTGATTTCACCCTTAAGCCCAGAAAGTGCAGTGACAAAATTCCTACAAAAAAGAGGAGAAGGATTACATCATATTGCCTTTAAAGTTGATAAAATAGAAGAGGCTTTGAATACCCTAAAAAGGGAAGGAATTAGACTTGTCGACGAGCAGCCAAGATTAGGAGTTGAAGGTGCAAAAGTAGCATTTCTACATCCAAAAAGTTTGAAAAACGTGTTAATAGAACTTTGTCAGAAATAGTTTCGCTTTGAACATACTACTCCCAGAACCTATACCATAACTTCCTTAGTATCATACCTGTTTCGGTTTTTTCAACATACACAACTAAGAAAAATCCGGTGGCAAGCCCGAAAAAGGCGCCCATAACTTCGGCCATGACAAATCCTACAATACCTGATAATAAAGCTAAATGCAAGATTCTTTTTCCAATAACCTCGATTATTAGGCAAATCAAGAATATTGTTGGAAAGTTAGCTTGTAACTCCTTACCAATCACTAGCAACATGGCTTTTTCTTGCGTATCCTTTTTCAGTCCCCATATCGGATGAGGAATTTCCCCTCTATAAGCTAATGGAAGAGCTATCATAGTAAAGTTTCCAGAAACTTGCCCTCGGCTAAACGCCCACGAGGCAGGATAGAGAAACGGATTATATGTAGTGTTACATTCGTACATCACATAGGCGTAGCTGCCAAAATACTTAATGGATGTGACTTTGACTGTTCCATAGTAGCCTACTATTGGAAAAATTGCTAGAAGTGTGAAGAAAAAGGTGAATCCTAATGTTAACAAGGCTTTTCGCAATATTACAATGCGTTTTTCTTCTGGAGGCAGAGTCATTCTTTTTCCAATTAACTAATTATTTTTGTTTGATTTAATCTTTTATAATAGATTTATCCGTCACCAATAGAACAATCTTCGCTTAATCATATCTCTGATTCAAAATTTAGCTTTACAGAAGCTTTTCTAAGGTTTCAAGGTTGAAAACTGTTTTTGCGCACCCATTCTTTATTAGCGGGATTGCTTGCGCAGCTAATCCTGAGCGAGCAAGTATTTCGCCTCCAAGTTTTATTTCTTCGCCACAAGCTACACCGATCACCCCTTCATAGGATTGCCTCTTTAGAAGCTTCGGTATGCATGAGCCCCCAGGTAAAACATAGACATCATAACCTTTGCTTTTGGCTATTTTGGTGGCTTTGTTTATAAGGCAATCTTCGGAGCATTGATTGCAAAAGTATGATGGAAGTTCTGGGTCAAAGGTGGCCTTGCAGCGGTTGTCCATGTATTTTCTTGCGCAGTGCGGCAGAAAGACGGCTCGTTTTTTTGTTTTCAGGAATTTTTGTCTTTGAGACATGTTTATTGCTTGAATTTCAATAAAATCCTGGAGAAGCATTACGGCATCCGATATTTCTAGTCCCGTGGCTTCTTGAATCTTGAATTTTTCTATCAAGTCTATGGTTGCCTTTCCAATCTTTCTATGTAATTTCTTGTTGTAGGCTATTCGTGTGATTTCTGTGAATAAAACCCGTGGAATATCTGAAAGGTCGAAGTCAAAGCGGTACGGCATAGCTAAACACTAGCATAAATTAGGCTTATTAATCTTCTCTTACATAATAAATTTAAGTCGTACGAAGTTTATTAGAAACACCCGGTTTGGAGGAACTATTATGGGATTGTTAGAAAAAATCTTCGGGAAAAGAAAAGAAGAAATTGTTGTAGAAGAAACCACGGAACAGTCGCCTACAGAGCTTCAAATGGTCTGTGGAGGCGATCGCGAAGTTTACCAAGCACTTTCACAGGTGATGTTTCTAGACCCAACAAAAATAAGGATGACAATGGAGGAAGCTGTGAAAAAGGCAAACGAGTTCGAAAAAGAAGGAGACAAGTTAAAAGCAAAGATACATTATGAAATAGCTGGTGGCTTAGCAATATATAAGGGCGACGTAGCCAAGGTTAAACAGTATTTTGGAAAAGCCCAGAAACTCTCCAAAAAAGAGAAGTATTACATTTTAAAGGTTCCGGAAAAGGCTGTGGCGAAGGCGCAGGAGTATTACCGCCAGTACTTAAAGAAATAGCCAAGTGAAGCCACTATTGTTGCAGCGGTTTAAATTTATAGACTATTTTATCCTCTGAAATTTTATGCTTAACCACTTGGACCAGAAGGCCGACCGCCAAGTTTTTAGGCGTGACCCCTGTTATATGCCCAAGCAGTCTTGTTCCGTTTCGAAGTTTTACTATGGCGAGGATATAGGGCGCATGCTTAACAATGCTCTCCGGCGGGAAAGTTACAATGGTGTAAGCAACAAGTTTTCCTTCCTTTTGTGCCTCATACCATTCTAATTCCTTGTTGCCACATTGACAATGTCTTCGAGGTGGCAAATAACAAGCTCCACGTTTGAAGAAGTTTCATTGCTACTACTACTGAACCGAATAGATGAAGTTCGTATAGGAAATGGGCATCATGAAAGCTTTCAGAGGTGAATAAGCTTCCGTCACGGATGTCCTCGAACTCTCTTGGTCTAGCATGATCAGGTAGATACCAGAGTCGTCCTTGCGTGAGTTCGTATGGTTGGGCACCAAAGATTTGACGTGTCATTTCCATGGAAATTTCAGCGATAAAATCTTTCATTTCCTGGTCTTCACGAATAACTATGTAACGCCACATCTGCATGTTTTCGGGTGAAGGAGCATAGCGGGCTGCATCCAAGATTTTTTCAATAATGTTCGTCAGGAATACGTTCACCAGTGAAATCTCTTATGCTTCGTCTGGTCTTAATCGCTTCCAACAATTCCATAACATACATCACTCCAACATATAGAAACATATGCTTATATCGTTAATTCAAAACTCAGCAGAGTTTGCAAACTTTTAGTCTTATATATCAATTTGTGTATAAAAGTAAACGTGGGTTCTCGCTTATGAAAATCAAAACCAGAGAAAAGGAGAAACCTTGGCTAAAAAACTGGCCAGAAGATGTCCCCCAGTCTATCCAATACCCGGAGGTACCCCTGTTCGAACTTTTAAGAAAAACCACCAATCTCTATTCGCGACAAACAGCAATAATCTTCTATGGTAGAAAAATAACGTATAAGGAGCTGAATGAGCTCACCGACCGTTTTGCCACAGCGTTGTATAGTTTAGGAGTAAGAAAAGGTGATCGTGTCGGACTTTTTATGCCGAATATTCCTCAGTTCGTAATAGTATATTATGGAGCATT
>ENA-OSAI01000475-OSAI01000475.1-marine-sediment-metagenome-genome-assembly--contig:-NODE-475-length-14559-cov-8.604937_pt1 | contig 14559 bp, 12 predicted proteins | sample MGYA00237871_ERZ529316 | MGnify/ENA primary metagenome ERZ529316 (study PRJEB26369, sample SAMN03142814) | marine sediment metagenome | biome: marine; feature: borehole; material: sediment... | reverse complement strand
TCTGGCGCAGGAACTCGGCCATGGTGCCGGCGAGTTCGGCCATGCGCGAGTAGGCCATGCTGATGGCGCCCTCACCGAGAGCCCCGGGGCAGAACTGCATGAGCTGGAGGTCGATGGGAACGAGGCAGACGATCATGGACTGCATCGACTTGGGGATGAGGTGGGCCTCATCGGTGTGCGTGGGCGTGTCCACCTCGTCGGTGAAGACGTAGGGGATACCCTTACTGTCGGACTCGTAGAACCACAGTTCGTTGACCTTGCAGACACCGACGTCGGCGGCCCCGAACACCCGCGCGGCCTTCTTGACGACGATGTTCGCCTCCTCCGGAGTCCCCTCCCAGGGGCCGAGGTTCTCCAGCCACTTGGTCTTGGCCACACCGAGCGGCTCCCAGCTGTAGAAGTTGAAGGCGCGGGTCCCGGTCCACCCGCAGTCGTACAGAGCATAGTCGAGCTGGGTGAAGCCGGGCTCCTTGGCCATCTGTTTTTCGAGGGCCACCTTGGATTGGCTCGCCCCGGCGAGGAACTCCATGAGTTCGGGGGGACGGCCGAAAGTGTTCTTGCTTTGAGGGAACCTCTTCAGCCGACTTATGTCGTGCGGGAACTCGTCGACCTGCTTGATGGTGAACTTCGTCAGCGGACCCGCGTTGAAGAGGCTGTTGGGCCCGTCGCTGACGGCCAAGGCCGGACTTGACGCGGCAAGGACTCCCGCCGCACCGGCCAGAAGGCCGGCACCCTTGAGGAAGTCCCGACGGTCGACCTTTTGAGGCATCTTCTCTTGGTCGGTCATCTCCTTAGCCAACCTCCTCACACTGAGAACGTGAGCAAGCTCATGCGCTGGCACTGGTCTTGCGGGCGGTCTTCACTATCAGCAGGCGAAGAAGGATGAAGAGGACCAGGCCGATGCCGCCGAAGATGAGTCCGCCAGCGGTGGCCGCCTGCGGGTACCCCTCCGCCACGCTTGTGCCGATCCAGGCCGCCACGAACAGGGCCCAGAGCGCGACGACGGCGACACCCAGCCAGTGGTACCAGACGAGAGCGACGCCTTCCCTCTTCGCCCAGCCGAGGAGAGCCTGGACGGCCCAGAAGGCCACAGCTCCCAGCAGGAAGTACATGAGAACCATCGTCCGACCTCCTTCGCTATGGTGTCAACTGCCGCGACGGAGCGGCAGAGCATGCCAGAGGGGCTTGGATTCTGCCGTGACGGGACTTCTCAGTGGGACGGTTGTCGTGTCAGAGCGGTTCATCACACCGCCCATGGTACTCCCGCCCGAGAGGGGTGTCTGTAGCACGTGCTACAAGGGGTCTTGCCTCGGTAGCCCAGGCTACAATGGGTGGCCTGGCCGCACCAGGGGGCCTCTAAGGGATGACCACCTTCCTCAGGAACTCGACGGCCTTAGGCGGGATGAGAGCCGGCTCTCCGCCCCGGAACCCGCAGAGGACCGCCAGGCGGGCCATGAAGGCGGTCTTCAGGCTCTCCTCGAGGGCGAAGGTGATGTTCACGGCCTCGCGCAGGTCCCGGCCGACCGTCACGAGGCCGTGGTTCCGGAGCAGGACCGCCGGCCCGCGGGCGAGAGCCTCGGCCGTCCTGGCGGCGAGGTCGTTGCTTCCCGGCGCCGCGAACGGCACGGTCCTGAGCTCCGTGAAGCGCACGGCCTCGAGGGTGAGAGGCGGCACGGGCTCTTCGAAAAGGCTCCACACCGTGGCCAGCGGCGCATGGGTGTGGACGACCGCTCCGACGTCCGGGCGGGAGGCGTAGACGGCCAGGTGCATCCCTGTCTCCACGGAGGGCCTTATCCGCGTCCCGGCGCTTCCCGTCGGGGGCGGCACCCGCACGGGCCTGCCCTGGTCGTCCACCTCGAGGACATGCTCCGGGCCGAGCCGGCCCTTGAAGATCTGGCTGGCGGTGATGAGGATGTGGCCCGTGTCGGGGAGTCTGACACTGACGTTGCCCCCGGTGGGGGTTATGAGTCCGTGCTCGTAAAGTTCGTTCACTGTCTCGACCACGGCCTGCTTCAGGGCAAGCAGACGGTCGTCCCGGGTCTGTCCAGACGCCATGGGGCTTGCCTCACCTCGGTCTCGGGCCGGCTTCGTTTCGCGCCGGTCTGCATGGGTCTCCGGGACATCTATGTCGGCCGGGGCCGGTTCTCCTGCTCAGGGGCCGTGGCTTGCCGGCGCCCGAGACTCCGGGTAGGTCCGGGGCGCCGCGGGAAGAAGAGAAGGGCAGGGCTCGGGGCGGACGCCCCTCGAGCGAGCGACGTTGTGAGGAGGAGGTGGGTCCCGGTGCCTGTCGGCTACAGGGTGGCCGTGGACGTCGGCGGCACCTTCACCGATTTCGTCGTGACCGGCCCCGGAGGAGAGCTCGCGGCGACCTTCAAGATTCCCTCCACCCCGAAGGCGCCCGAGCAGGCGGTGCTGGGCGGCCTCCGCATGCTGACGGGAGCCGGGCCGGCTCCCGTCCCCCCGACCGAGGTCACCTTTCTCGGACACGGCACGACCGTGGCCACGAACGCCGTCATCGAGCGCACCGGAGGGCCGGCGGGACTCCTCATCACCGAGGGTTTCGGCGACCTCCTTGAGATCGGACGGCAGACCCGCCCCTCGCTTTACGACCTCCTCGCCGACAAGCCGGAGCCACTGGTGGAGCGGGAGTTCGTCTGGGAGGTCCCCGAGCGGGTGGCGGCCGACGGCTCGGTCGTCCGGCCGCTGGACCGGGAGGGCGTACGGAGGGGTCTGGCCCGCCTTCGCTCCCTCGGCGTGAGGTCGGTGGCGATATGCTTCCTCAACGCCCACGCCAACCCTGAGCACGAAAGGGCGGCGGCCAAGATCGCCCGGGAGGAGTACCCGGAGCTCCATCTCTCGGTCTCGCACGAGCTTCTGGCCGAATTCCGCGAGTTCGAACGTCTGTCCAGTGTGGTGCTCAACGCCTACCTGTCGACGGCCATGGGGGAGTATCTCGACCGGCTCGCGGCCGGGGTGGCGCGCGAGGGGATAAGGACGGGCATCCACCTCGCCCATTCGGCCGGCGGCCTCCTGACCCTCGAGCGCTGTCTCCGGCGGCCGGCGGCGACGCTCCTGTCAGGCCCGGCCGCGGCGCTGGTGGCCGCGGCCTCGGCGGCGGCGGGGGTCCTCGAAGGGCCGGGGCCGGCGGACCCGCCGGCGACCGACCTGGTCACCCTTGACATGGGCGGGACGAGCGCCGACGTCGGACTAGTCCGGGACGGGCGTCCGGCGGTGACCACGGCCCGGAAGGTGGCCGGGTGGCCGTGCCTCTTCCCGATGCTGGACATCGAGACCGTCGGGGCCGGGGGAGGGAGCGTGGCCTGGGTCGACGCCGGCGGTCTGCTCAAGGTCGGGCCCCGCAGCGCGGGGGCCGAACCGGGACCGGCCGCCTACGGCCGGGGCGGGGAGGAGCCGACCGTCACCGACGCCGATGTCGTTCTCGGACGCCTCGGGCCGGAGGGGCTGGCCGCCGGGCGCGTCTCCCTCGACCCCGAACGGGCCCGCCGGGCGGTCTGGGACAGGGTCGCCCGCCGGCTCGGACTTTCCCTCGAAGAGGCCGCCTGGGGCGTCCTCAAGGTGGCCGGAGCCACGATGGAGTCGGCCATCCGCCTCATGACCATAGAGAGGGGTCTCGATCCCCGGGACTTCAGCCTGGTCGCCTTCGGCGGTGCGGGGCCGCTCCACGCGGTGGCCTTGGCCCGGGCGCTCGGGATGCCCAGGGTCATCGTCCCGTCCGACCCGGGGACGTTCTCGGCCCAAGGCCTCCTCGCCGCGCGGGTGAGGACGGATGCGGTGAAGACTCTCCTCCTGACGCTCGAGCCCGACCGGCGGGGCCGCAGCCCCGCGGCCAGGCGCGTCCTCGAGTGCGCCGCCGCCCTCGCCGAGGAAGTGGCCGGCGTCCTGGAGGAGGAGGGTATCCCTCCGCGGTCGGCGGAGGTCCGCACCGTTCTCGACCTTCGCTACGAGGGACAGAACCACGAGATACGGGTGGCGTCGGGCCGTCTCGGGTCCGAGGATGACATCGCTCGGGCCGTCCGGCTCTTCCACCGGTGCCACCATGAGCTGAACGGCTTCCGTCTCGAGAGGGCCGCTGTCGAGGTGGTCAACGTCCGCGTCGAGGGGACCGGCCGTCTGCCGGGGAGCGGCCTCCCGAGAGTCCGCCGGAGTCCAGCCCCGGCCTCCCCGGGGGCGGCCGCTCCCGGCTCCCGTCCTGTCTACTTCGGCCCCCGCTCCGGCTGGCTCGCCACGCCCGTGGTCGGACGCGAGGCCCTTGAACCCGGCCGGTGGCACTCGGGTCCGCTCGTCGTCTCGGAGCCCGACGCCACGACCCTGGTGCCTCCCGGGACCCGGGTGAGGCTGGTGGCCGACGGGGCCTGGGCCGGGAGCCTGGTCATCGAGCCCGGTGCAGGAGAGGGCGCCGGAGGCGACGGTGGAGGTGACGGTGATGGGTGAGGCCGCCGCCCTGGACCCGGTCACGACCGAGGTCGTCGGGTCCGGTCTCCTTGATGCGGCCGAAGGGGTCGGGGCGGCCCTGGTCAGAGGGGCTTTCTCGCCCAACATCAAGGAGAGGCGCGACTGTTCGGCTGCCGTCTTCGACGCCGGCGGTGAGCTCGTGGCCCAGGCCGAGCACATCCCGCTGCATCTGGGCTCCCTCATGGGCGTGGTCAGAGAGGTGCTCCGACGGTTCCCGGCCCCGGCAGACGGCGCTTCGGAAGGCAGCCTGCGCCCGGGGGACGCCTTCATCGCCAACGACCCCTATGCGGCCGGAGGGACCCACCTTCCCGACATCACCCTTGTCAGCCCCTTCTTCCACGGGGGCAGGCTCGTCGGGTTCGTGGCCAACATCGCCCACCACTCCGACGTGGGAGGCGCGGTTCCCGGCGGCATCGCCGGCGACGCCCGGTCGATCTACGAGGAGGGTCTGCGTCTGCCGCCCCTCCGCGTGATGGAAGGGGGACGCCTGCGGGAGGACGTGGTCGAGCTCATCAGCCTCAACTGCCGCCTGCCCGAACAGCGCCGCCTCGACCTTCAGGCCCAGGTGGCGGCGAACGCCGTCGGCCTCGCCCGCCTGGAGAGCCTCTGCCGGCGCTACGGGGCCTGCACCGTGGCCCGCACCATGGCGGGCCTCCTCGACTACTCCGAGAGCCGCCTCCGCCGGGTGGTCCGGGACATCCCCGACGGCGTCTACTCCTTCGAGGACTTCCTCGACGACGACGGCCTCGGCCGGGGACCTCTCCCGGTGCGGGTGAGCGTGCGGGTGGAGGGGGAGGACCTGACCTTCGATTTCACCGGGTCGGCGCCCCAGGTCGGGTCGGCCGTGAACGTCCCGCGGGCCGCCCTCGAGGCCACGGTGTTCTACGCGGTGAAGGCCGCGCTGGACCCGGACCTGCCGGCCAACGGGGGCTTCCACCGGGTCATCACCATCAGGACCGAGCCCGGGAGCATCCTCGACCCCCGGCCGCCCGCGGCCTGCGGGGCGCGGACGGACACGTGCCAAAGGGTGGCCGGGACGGTCCTCGGAGCCCTGGCGAAGGCCCGACCGGAACGGGTGCCGGCCGGGTCCAACGACGCCAGCACGGCGGTCGTCTTCTCGGGGCGGGACGCGCGCGGGCGCGAGTTCGTCTATGTCGAGGCCGTTGGGGGCGGGGGCGGGGCGAGGCCCGGAAAGGACGGCCTCTCGGGCGTCCAGGTCCATGTGACCAACACCTCGAACCTGCCCGTGGAGGCCCTGGAGGCCGAGTTCCCCCTGCGGGTCGAGGCCTACCGGTTCGCCCCCGGCTCCGGGGGACGCGGCCGCTGGAAGGGGGGGCTGGGCCTCGTGCGCGACATCCGCGTCCTGGCCGACGGTGTCGTGTTCTCCTGCCACGGCGACCGGCAGAAGATACCGCCCTACGGGCTCCGCGGGGGAGGCCCGGGTCGGCCGGGGAGGTTCGTCCTCAACCCGGGCCGCCCCGACGAGCGCGTCCTGCCGTCGAAGACGTCAGGTGTCGTCCTGCGCCGGGGCGACCTCCTTCGGATAGTCACACCCGGGGGCGGGGGCTACGGCCGGCCGACGTGAGGCACTGCCGGCGCGGAGGCCGCCCACCCGGAGCCTGGCTGTGCTGCTGCAACCCGCTGAGGGCACGCCGCAGACCTTCCCTGCAGCCCTCGTCACCGGGCACCACGACCGTCCTGACCCCTTGACTGCCACCCGCCAGGCGTATAGACTGTGTATAGACGATAGACACAGTCATGGCCGGTCGGTCTCAAGGGAGCCCCCACAGTATGCTCATAGTCCTCGACAACTCAAACCCTGCGCCCCTTTACCAGCAGATCGTGGATCAGGTGCGGGCCAAGGTGCTGGCCGGCGAGATTCAGCCGGGCACCCAGCTTCCCTCGATACGTCAGTTGGCGGCCGACCTGCTCACGAGCGTGATCACCACCAAGCGCGCCTACCAGGAGCTCGAAGCCGCCGGCCTGATTCAGACCCGTCCCGGGCGTGGCACCTATGTGTGCGAACTGACGGAGTCGTCAAGGCAGCGGCTCAAGCTGGCCGAGGTCGAGGACCATATCCGGGAGGCTGTCCAAGCCGCGGCTCGGCTCGGCATCCGCCGCCCGCAATTGGTGGAGCTGCTCGAACGGATGATGGAAGCGGAGGGACTGGACGATGAGTGAGAAAGCCTTCGTTCTCACCGGGGTGGAGAAACAACTCGGCGACTTCCGGCTCAAGATCGATGACCTGTCCATGGACCGGGGCTTCGTCCTCGGCTTGGTCGGTCGGAACGGTGCCGGCAAGACCACGACCATCCGGATACTCTTGAACCTCATCTACCCGGACCGCGGGCGGGTCAGCGTTCTGGGTCTTTCGATGCCCCGCGATGAGAGCACCATCAAGCGCCGCATCGGGTACGTGAGCGAGAATCCCAGTTTCTACGAGGATATGACGGTCGCCTGGACCATCGGGCTCGTCAGCCGATACTACCCCGCCTGGGACCAGGAGCTCTCACAGCATTACCTGCGCAAGTTCGACCTCGACCCACGTAAGAGAGTCAAGCAACTCTCCAAAGGCATGCGCGTCAAGCTGGCCCTGACCCTGGCTCTATCACACCGGCCTGAACTCTTGCTCCTGGACGAGCCAACCTCGGGCGTCGACCCGGTCATCCGCCGCGAGCTGCTAGAGGAGATCGCCGACATGATCAAGGACGAGAGGCACGCCGTGGTCTTTTCCTCGCACATCACCCAGGACGTAGAGCAGGTCGCCGACTATGTGGCCATCATCGATGACGGCCGGGTCCGGGAGTACGCCGACAAGGAGAGGCTCCTGGACCGGTGGTGCCGCGTCACCGGACGCACCCCGGCCAACGGCCGGGATATCAGCCCGCTCTTTCGTTCGCTGCGCACCCAAGGCGACTCGTTTTCCGGCATAACGGACCGCTACTCGCCGGAATGGGAACGCCGCCTCGAGGAGACCGGAGTGTCCGGTCACCGGGTCCACCGCCTGGGCCTCGACGAAATCCTGCTGTCTCTGTCGGGAAAGGAGATATGACCGTGGGTCCCCTGGTGTCCAAGGAGTTCGTGCAGATGCGGTCACAGCTGCTCCAGACTGTCGGTTTTCTCGCGCTGGCTCTGGTGGTCTTCAGCCGAACCTCGCCGGACATGGTCCTCACTTTCTTCAACGTGTTCCCGGTGGTGATGGCGATGACCCTGCCGCAGTTGAGCTTCATGCACGAGGAGCGCGGCCATACCTTCTGCTTCCTGCGGGCCCTGCCCATGCGTCCCTGGGAGATCGTAGCCGCGAAGTACCTGGCCACCTTCGTGGTCATGGTCGGGTTCGGTATCCTGCTCCTCCTGGTCGGCACATTGGTCATCGCCGTCCGGCCGACAGTCCTCATGGCCCACCTGACGGTGATACTGCTGCTGTCGCTCCTGCTCGCGGCCATCAGCTACTTCTTCCACTTCTGGCTCGGCCTGAAGGCGGCCAGGGTCGCGCTCCTGGTCCTTGTCGGCCTTGTGGGCGGGGCCTTCATGCTGGCGGTGGTCCCGGACGCCTCGGCCGTGACGGCACTGCTGTCCTCGCCGGCGGGGTCAAGCTGACAGCCGTGGCTACATCGCCACTGGGTCCGGTCCTGTCGCTCGCGCTCGGGGCGGCGTTCCTCTTCGGCTCCGGTGTGGCCTCGGCCCGGTTGTTCGGCGCGCGAGACCTCAGCCGGCTGCCTTGACCTCTTCTGCTGCGGTGCCGGCGGTGTCGGGAACCCTGGCCGGAGCCGGCTCGACCTTTCCGAGACCGCCGCTCGGCGGGGCTGACTGCGGCACGGCAGGAAATCCGGATTTGCATTCTAAATAAAAGTCAATCCTAAACAACGCGTACACCACCCTTCTGCTCCGTGATGAGGGGCCGGGGAGGGACACCTGATGGAGGAACACCATCTCACCGGCAGTGAGGACCTCTGCGGGGACATCCGCTACGCCGACCCTGTCCTGCCTCTGGATATCGAGCCGGCCGGAGGTCTTCGAGACGGCTCCGAGCAAGGTCCTGAAGGGCGGGACCGTCTTCAGCTACATCGGGCCCGAGCACGGCCTCTACTTCATCGAGAGCGGGCAGGTCCGCTTCTTCGCCGTGTCGGCGCGCGGCACGGAGAAGACGTTCTGCATCCTCGGCCCCGGAGCGACGTTCGGCGAGGCCAATCTTGTCGACCAGACCCCCACCCGCTGGCTGGCCACACCTCTCACCGACACGGTCGTCAGGGTGCTGGACGTCCGGACGGCCCGCCGGCTCATGGAGGAGCGCCCCGAGCTGACCTGGGCCCTTCTCTCGGCTCTCATCATGCGGATGAAGCTGCTCGGCAAGCAGATGGCCGACCAGTGCTTCCGCACGGTTCCCAGCCGCATCGCCTGCCTCATCCTGGCCAGGTCGGCCCGTGACGGAGGAGAGGGCCCGACGCAGGCCGGCGGCCGGCCAAGCGAGCGCACCAGGCTCACCCATGACGACATAGCCCGGCTCGTCGGGTCGAACCGCGTCACCGTCACCCGGACCCTGCGGGCCCTGCAGAGCCGAGGGCTCATCCGCTACGAGCGCAACCTCGAGACGGTGACCATCCTCGACCGGCCGGGTCTGGAGGCCGTGGCCGAGGAAGACCTCTAGGGACTCGAGGCGTCGTCCTCCTCGGGACCCTCCCGGAAGGACGCCGGGGAGCCGCCGGCCGCCCCTGCCTTTGTCGGAAGGCGGAATATGTGCCGGGCGGTCCTGACGATCCAGCTCCAGTGAAGGGCCAGATGGAGGATGACGAGGCCGATGAGGGCGAGGTTCGCCACGGTGTGGACCTGCCGGACTTCCTCGCGGGTCCCGAGGAAGGGGAGAAGGTCCGTGCCGAGGCGGCCGACGCGCCCGCGGGGGATGAAGAAGGCCAGGGCTATCCCCGTGTAGGCGCCGACGAGGCCCGCGAGAAGGAGGACCGCGTCGACGAGGAACAGGAGGCGGTTTCTGCTCACGCCTCTCCCTCCAGGTGTCGTGGTCGTGCGGCCACCGCACGGCCCCGGGGAGGCTCGGGGGCCCTCGGCGGTGAAGGGCCTTCCTTAGTATGTCCGCCTGCTGACATGAACGAGGCGGTCAAGCCCGGCCACCCAGGCACCGCCGCAGGGCTTCCAGGCAGCGGTCGATGTCCCGGACGGTCCCGACGGTGATGCGGATGTGGCGGGCGAGCGCCGGCTCTCGGGGGTAGTGGCGGACCCGGACGCCTTGGTCCTTCATGGCCGCCGCCACCTCGGCTGCGGGGTGAGGCACACGGCAGAGGACGAAGTTCGTGAGGGAGGGCAGGGGGGTCACCCCGGGAAGGGCGGCCAGGCCCTCGGACAGCCGCCGGCGGGCCTCGACGATTCGGGCGACCACGTCCTTCACGTAGGAGGGGTCGGTGAGGACGGCCGACCCGATGAGCTCGGCGAGGGCCCCGATGTTGAACGGCTGCCTCGTCTCGTCGAGCCGCTCGACCACCTCCGGCGAGGCCAGCGCGAACCCCACCCTGAGGCCGGCCAGGCAGAAGGCCTTGGACATGGTTCTCAGGATGATGAGGTTGGGGTGCCTTTCCAGGAGGTGCACGACGCTGCCCCCCGCGAACTCCCAGTAGGCCTCGTCGACGACGACCCACGGTCTGGGCCGGACGGTGAGGAGTCGGCCGAGGTCCTCCTCGGAAAGGACGCGGTTCCCGGTGGGGTTGTTCGGGAGGCAGGCGAAGACCAGCGAGGGCTCCCGGCTGGCCTCGCGGAGGAGGGCCTGTGTGTCGGCGCGGAAGGCGTTCCCCTCCACCTTGAGGGGGACCCTCACGACCTCCAGCCCGGCAAGGGCGGCCGCCCGGGAGTACTCGGGGAAGGTCGGCGGCATGACCACGACCCGGCGCACGGACGGGCGCAGGGCGAGGACGGTCATGTTGATGGCCTCGTCGCCGCCGTTGAAGGCGGCGACCTGTTCGGGCCGCACCCCCGCGTAGACCGCGTAGAGCCCGCGGAGACGCGGCGCTCCTGGGGGCGGGTAGCGGTTGAGCGCGAGGTTCTCCGGGCTGAGGACCCGCGACAGGATGTGCGACGGGACCCTGTAGGGACTCTCGTTGAGGTGGAGGGAGAGCATCCGCGTCACTTCCTTTCGGAGCCGTACGGCGGATGATACTCCGGCCCGGGGCCGCATCTCCTGCCGGGCCGGCCGCGGGAGGTAGGGAAGGATGAGCGTTCGCGAGACACGACAGCCGGTGGCAGGACTCGAGGTGGCCTTCTTCGCCTCGCCCATCGCCCGGCGCGAGGAGACGGAAGCCTCGGCCGCCGAGGTCGAGGGGGAGCTGCGGAAGGTGGGCGAAGACCTCCGCACGCCGGCGAGGGTCGCCGTGCGGACCGGGGCGGACACCACCGTGCAGGTTGCGGGACACGCTGGCGCCGGCGAGGCGCAGGCTGAGCGACCCGGCCGGGTCTTCGTGCCCGTCCCGGTGGTCCTGACCGGAGGGACCGAGGCCCAGGTCCTCGCCTGGCTGGACCGGCAGGCGACCGCGGCGGCGCGGGAGGGCGGGCGTGCCCTGGCTCCTCTCCTTTTGGCCCTGCCGCATTCGAACTCCCTGCCGGCCTGCCTGGAGATCCTCGCCCGGCTCCGCACGGACGGCCGGGGCGGGCGCGTGGCCGTTGTCGGCAGGGCGGGTTGGTCGCGCGAGGTGTCGGCGGCGGCCGCGACCGCGCGTGTGGCGGGCTTCATGCGCTCGGCCCGCATCGGCCTTTTCGGGGGGCCCTCGGAGTGGCTCGCGGCGAGCTCGCCGGACCCGGAGACCGTCCGCCGGGTGTGGGGCCCCGAGGTGGTGACGATACCGCTGGACGAGGTCGTTCGGGCCTGCCGGGCCGTCCTCGCGGAGGACGTGGCGGGGCTCCGCCGCCAGGCGGCCGAGCTCATGCGCCGGGCGGAGGAGGTCGTGGAGCCCGACTCCGGCACCGTCACCGGGGCCCTGGCCCTGCATCAGGCCCTTCGCGGGTTGGTCCGCCGTCACCGTCTGGACGCCGTCACCGTGCGGTGCTTCGACCTCCTCGGGCCCGTCTCGAACACCGGGTGCGTGGCCCTCTCCCTCCTCAACGACGAAGGCGTGACGGCGGCCTGCGAAGGCGACCTTCCGGCCCTGCTGACCATGATGGTCCTCGGGCGGCTCACCGGCCGGGCCGTCTTCATGGCCAACCCCTCCGACCTCGACGAGGCGGCCGGCACGGTGACTTTCGCCCACTGCAGTGTCCCCCTCAGGCTCGTCCGTCCGTTCCGGCTGAGGTCCCATTTCGAGTCAGGCGTCGGCGTCGGCATCGAGGGGCGGTTCGGGCCGGGAGTGGTGACCGTGGCCCGCATCGGGGGCCGTGACCTCCGTCAGGTGGAGGTCTTCCGGGGAGAGGTCCAGACCTCCGGTCCCGGCCACCGCGAGGACCTCTGCCGGACGCAGGTGACCCTTGCCGTGGGCCGGACCGTCGTGAGAAGGCTCCTTGAGGCTCCGCTGGGGAACCATCACCTCATCGTCCCGGGCGACCACGTGTGGGCCGTGCTCGACTGCCTCGAACGGGTCCTGGCCTGAGCCTTGAGCCCGGCGTTGACACGGCTTTCTGGCGCGAAGTATCATTTGCCCATGAAAAGGGTCTTCTCGGGCGTCCAGCCCTCCGGCAACCTGACTTTAGGCAACTACCTCGGCGCTCTCCGGCAGTTCGTGGCTTTGCAGCACGAGCACGAATGCTTCTTCTGCGTCGTTGACCTCCACGCCATCACCGTCCCTCAGGACCCCTCGCTCCTGCGCGCCAAGACCGAGGAGGTGGCCGCGCTCCTTCTGGCCGCCGGCCTCGACCCGACCAGGATGACCCTCTTCGTCCAGTCGCACGTGCCGGCCCATGCCGAGCTGTGCTGGATTCTGAACAGCGTGACGACCTTCGGGGAGCTCGGCCGGATGACCCAGTTCAAGGACAAGGCCAAGGACCGGAAGTCGGTGTCGGCCGGGCTTTTCAACTACCCCATCCTCATGGCCGCCGACATCCTCCTTTACCGGACCCACCTCGTCCCCGTGGGGGCGGACCAGAAGCAGCATCTCGAGCTGACCCGGGAGGTCGCCCAGCGCTTCAACAGCCGCTACGGGGAGACGTTCGTCGTCCCCGAGCCCCTCATCCCGAAGGTTGGGGCCCGCATCATGGCCCTTGACGACCCCACGAGCAAGATGTCCAAGAGCAGTGAGGTCCCAGCCAGCTACATCGCCCTCCTCGACCCGCCGGACACGGTGAGGGCCAAGGTGGCCCGCGCGGTGACCGACTCGGGCCGCGAGGTCCGCTACGCCCCCCAGGAGAAGCCCGGGGTCTCGAACCTCCTCGTCATCTACGCCCTCTGCTCGGGCAAGAGCGTCGAGGAGGCCGAGCAGGACTTCGAGGGTGCCGGCTACGCCGACCTCAAGCGGGCGGTGGCCGAGAGCGTCATCGAGACCCTGCGCCCCCTCCAGGCCCGCTACAAGGAACTCACCGCCTCCGGCGAGGTCCACGAGGTGCTCGCCGCGGGCCGCCGCCGTGCGGCCGAGGTCGCCGGGCCGGTCCTGGAGGAGGTCAAGGACAAGGTGGGCCTTCTCCGGGCCTGAGGATGCGGCCCGTGTCGCTCCGGCTCCGGGCCGGCCCCGCGCCGGGCGCCCCGCGCCCGGCGCCCGGGCCCCCAGAGGATTGCCCGGGAGATTGTCCAGGCGATCGCCTCCAGTCTTTCCACCACCCCCGGAAATCCCGCCCTCCCCGCGTCTTCTATAGGGAAGAGCGACCGCCGCGACAGGTCCGGGTCGCGGCGGTGTGTTCAGAACGCGGGAGGTGTCAAGGACGATGGCGAGATTGCCGAGATGGATGGCTGTCCTCTGTGCCGTCGCCGTGGCCCTGACGGCCTGGAGTCCGGGTCCGGCGGTGGCCAAGGGCGGTCCTCCGGGGACGCCCCCGGGGTTGTCGGAGGACGGGACACCGCGGGGGTTGGCTTTCGGCCGGTTCCGCGACGTGGACAAGGGACACTGGGCGTTCCGCGACATCGTCATGATGGGGGTCAAGAACGTCTTCGGGGGCTACGGGGACGGCCGGTTCGGCCCGCAGGACCCGGTTACCCGGATCCAGCTGGTGTGCCTGGCTCTCCGCATCATGGGTCTCGAGGACGAGGCCGAGGCGCTGGAGCCCGAGACGGTCGACGGCATCCTGGAGGACGCCTTTGTCGACGCCGACATGGTGCCGACCTGGCCCGGCGCCCGCGAGTGCCTCGCCTACGCCCACCAACACGGTCTCTTGCTGGGATTGTGCCACGAGGAGCAGGACCGTTTCCGGGCCGACGACCCGGCGACCCGGCTGGAGGTCGTCGTGACCCTCATCGAGGCCATGGGCCTGGGTGATGAGGCCGTGGCCATGTCGGAGGCGGAGATAGACGCTCCCGACGCGGAGACCGTTCCCGCGTGGGCCCACGGCCACGTGGGCCTCGCGATGGAGATGGAGCTCCTGCGCGGGGATGAGAGCGGCGCCCTCGATCTGTCCGGGCTCGTCACCCGGGCGCAGATGGCCGCTCTCCTCTCCCGGGTCGACGACCGGGAGGACAACGAGGTCGACCGGGCCGTGATCAACGGTGTGCTCGTGTCGGTCACCACGGGGGAGAACCCGAGCATCACCATCCGCACGGAGGCCTGCGAGCTTGAGGAGTACGCGGAGTACGAGGAGGAGCTCGCCGAGGGCGGGTCCGCTGAGGGTGAGGGTGACGAGGACCAGGCTGCGGACGAGGGCGGCGAAGACGCTGAGGCCGACACCGCCGACGGCGACCAGGAAGCGTCCGAAGGTGACCAGGAGCCGTCCGAGGGCAGCGAGGAGGCGTCCGAAGGCGAAGGGACCGAGACCTTCGAATCCGAAGGCTCCGAACCCGAGGGCTCTGAGGAGGAGGGAGAAGAGGACAGCGGGCTCGTCGAGGAGACCTACCCCGTGGCTGACGACTGCCTGGTGTTCCTCAGGGGCCGTCCGGCCGCGCTGGAGGACCTCCGGCGCGGCGACGAGGTCCATCTCCGTCTGTCGGACGGCGAGGTCGTGGTCATCGACGCC
>ENA-OSAI01000473-OSAI01000473.1-marine-sediment-metagenome-genome-assembly--contig:-NODE-473-length-14630-cov-19.243019_pt1 | contig 14630 bp, 15 predicted proteins | sample MGYA00237871_ERZ529316 | MGnify/ENA primary metagenome ERZ529316 (study PRJEB26369, sample SAMN03142814) | marine sediment metagenome | biome: marine; feature: borehole; material: sediment... | reverse complement strand
TGAATGTTGAGGAATTCAAGGCCTGCCTCGATTCTGGAAAATACAGGGATGAAATTCTCGAAGATAGAGATGAAGGCACCAAACTTGGGGTGAGAGGCACTCCAACTTTCATCATCAATGGTAAGAAAGTATCTGGAGCATTGCCTTATCAAGACTTCGAAAAAATACTCACCACTTTGCAGGATTGAGGGTAATTATGGTTTGTTAAATGACTCCCCACCTTATGACACGTAATGTCACAATCATTTATATATTCCTTTTGCAGTCCTTAACTACAATGAAATTGGTGATTGACAATCCAATTCTCTACAACATTCTGAAAATTCTTGCGAATTCAAATATGCCTTTGGGAGCCAAGAGTATTTCAGAAAAGCTCCAGGAAAGAGGCTTCAATGTGAAAAAAGATACTGTTCAGTATTATCTTCGAATGCTTGATGAAGTCGGTTTAACAAGAAAAATAGGTCTTGCTGGGAGAATAATTTCTGAAAAAGGATTTGAAGAATTGAGAAAAGGGATGGTGAGAGAGAGGATCGGGTCCTTTATTGAGCTCAGGGAGGAGTATGCCTACAATGCAAATTTTGATCCCTGGAAAGGAAAGGGTCTTGTCAGCCTTAATATTGGAATTTTGCCTGAAGAAGAGCTTGAAGAGGCACTAAAACTCATCAAGAGGTGCATCGACAGGAAGCTTGCAATGAGTCCCTTTGTCAAAATTTATGAAGGTGACAACATAAAAATAAGGATTCCAGAGAGAAAGGTTGGGATAGGGCTTGTGAGCACGTCTGTAATAGATGCTGCACTCATAGGACACAGAATAAGCTCAACTCCAACATTTGCAGGTATTTTGCAGTACATTGATTATCATCCGATCAGGTTTGTCCATGCAATTTCATACTACGGCTCAACTCTTGACCCTGTCGATCTTTTCATAAAAAGCGGAATGTGCAGCGTGAAAGACGCTGTTGAAAACGGACATGGTACAATTCCGGCAGATGTTAGAGAGATACCTCTCATTTTAAGGAAAAGGGCTGTCAATGTCCTGAAAATGCTGGAAAAAATTGGAATAAACGGGGCAGTTTATGTTAGCGGAGCAGAAAATGATGCCCTTGGCATTCCAGTTAGCAACTACAGATCTGGTATTGTTGTGATCGCTGGCTCCACACCTCTCGCATACATGCTTGAAAAGGGGCTGGATGTCGAAATAAGGATTCTTGGGTCTTACGAGAGGATAGAAGAGCTGGAATTCATTGAAAACCTTGTTTGAGTTCATATTTTATTGATTTATCATCGCAAATTTTATATACCTTTAATCAACTCAATATTTTTAAACTGGCATTGGTGTTTTCGATGCCCGATGCAGTGGAGAGGGTATTTTTGAAAAAGAAGGGATTTGAGAGGTATGTATGAGGTGATTGGATGAGGTTGAAAACCTACGTGGCCCTGATTTTGGCTCTTGCGATTGGTGTGGCATTGGCCGGCTGTGCTCAGGAAGAGAAGAAGCCAGAAGCAACACCGACACCGGAAAAAGCCGAAGGTGTTAAGCTCCCGAAAACTGAAGATGGAAAATATATCATAACCATCTATACCGGTTCAGGCCCTGGAAGTGTTTATTTTGCTGTCGGTTCAATGTTTGCGAAGGTGCTTAACAAGAAGAGCGACATGATCTATGCCAAGGGTGTTACGAGCGGTGCGAGTGTTGCCAACGCCAAGGCCATTGGCAAGGGCGAGGCTCTTGCAGCCATAATCCAGAACGACGTCACTTACTATGCCTGGAACGGGAAGTTCCAGTTTGAAGGAAAGCCTGTGAAGGAGCTGAGAGGGATCGGAACCCTTTATCCAGAGCCCGTGCAGATCGTCGTGAGGGCTGACAGCGACATATACACTCTCGAGGATCTGAAGGGCAAGAAGGTCGTGGTTGGTGCCGCGGGAAGCGGAGTTGCCGCAACTGCTGAGAGGGTTCTGAAAGCAGCTGGAATCTGGGACGACATCGAGCCCGTATACCAGACCTTCAGTGAGGCTGCACAGAGCCTTGTTCTGGGACAGGTGGATGCCGAGTTCACGGTCATAGCCTACCCCGCCCCGGCCATAGACCAGATAGCCGTCAAGGTGCCTGTCAGACTGCTCCCGATTCCAGATGAGGTTGTCCAGAAACTCCACGATGAGGGTTATCCGTTCTACGTCAAGGTTGTCGTTCCTGCTGGAACTTACAACGGACAGGACGAGGACGTTCAGACCATTGCTGTGAAGGCGACGCTTGCCGTTCACAAGGACGTGCCGGATGAGGTTGTCTACGAGATGACCAAGGTGCTATACGAGAACATCGACGAACTCGCCAAAGCCCATCAGGTGGCGAAGCAGATAGACATGAACAATGCTTTTGAAGGTCTCATGATACCCCTTCATCCTGGGGCTGTAAAATACTATGAGGAGAATGGAGTAACAGTACCACAGGAACTCAAATCGTGAGGTGCTTTTGATTGAAAAGACACCTTTATTTTTTAATTTTGTTTGGCTTTACTTTTCTCATTTTTCTTGCTTTTCGTCCTGTGTATGTTCTCGAAATTCGTTTCAATAATCACAGCATCTTTATTCCCCTTTCTACAACAATAATGCTTTCTGTGGAGTACACCCACAGCGTGTCCCTCACAAAGGTTGTTGATGTTTATCTAGTAAATAAAAGCGGAATTTATGCCTTTGAGGAGAGATGGGAGGACTCGTTTGCTGGACAGCCGGTGAACGGCACATTTGAAAATGATCTTTTTGTTAAGAAGATGAATAGGAGCCTTGGCAAGAAATGGGAGTACTGGTTCATTAAGCTTAACAACTTCAAAATCTGGATTGATGAAAAGCAGATTTTTGATCAGCCAGAGGAGGAGGGGCATCTGACTTTTGAGATCAGGCAAATCCCGGCATTTAAACTGTATGCGGGGTGGTAGTGTGGCAGATATAATGGATGAGGTTGAGAAGTACATTGCCCTTGAAAGAACAAGAACTCTGTCAAAAAAGCTCCAGAGAATAGTAATTCTGGCTGCCGTACTCATAGGGGTTTATGAGGTTCTTTTCATATTCAACTTCACGTACTCAATCTACGACGTTGTAGCGAGACTTGGCTACAAGGTGTCACTGCTCAGGCTGGACTTTCAGGACAAGCAGGGTGAGGCTTTTGTTCTTGCGATGATTCTGGTGATAGCATTTCTCAGATACCCGATAAGAGACAAAGAGAAGTATCTAAAGAGTGTGCAGATCTACGACTGGGTGCTGATTGCCCTGAGCCTCGTGAGCATGTTCTACATGTTCTACCGCTTTCCAACGTACATGGTGTTCTACGATGTAAACACCTACGACGTAATTTTCGGACTTATAGCAATCGCTGTAGTTCTCGAAGCTACCAGAAGGACTGTTGGATGGATTCTGCCAGCAATAGTCCTCGTATTTCTTGCGTACGGCATAAGAGACACGATGTTTAACTGGAACAGGTTCGTCCAGTACCTATACCTCGATCAGGGAATATTCGGAATACCATTCTACGTCATGACCATCTACGTCTTCGCCTTTGTATTCTTCGGAGCATTCTTGTTGAGAATAGGTGTTAGCGATTACATAACCCGCTTTATGATCTCCCTTTTCGGCCCGAGGCAGGGTGGCCCTGCAAAGGCTGCAGTTGTTTCGAGCGGTCTGATGGGAACAGTCAGTGGAAGTTCAGTTGCAAATGTTCTCACAACAGGAACGTTTACGATTCCCTTAATGAAAAAAGCCGGTTATCCACCTGATAAGGCAGGTGCTGTTGAGCCCGTTGCATCCACAGGCGGACAGCTGATGCCACCCATCATGGGTGCTGCAGCGTTCATCATGGCCCAGTTTCTCGGCGTGCCGTACAACAAGCTCATAATTGCCGCAATCCTTCCGGCTCTGATCTACTACGCCGGAGTTTACATCTTCATAGACCTCGAAACAAAGAGATTAGGGCTCAGGGGACTTTCGAGGGACTCTTTCACGCCGCTAAGCTACTTCATCAGGAAGCTCTACATACTCCTGCCCATCGCCGTAATCACAATCGCCCTCGTGTGGGGTATCGCCCCTCACATAGCCGCAATATCCTCGCTGGGAATCGCGATATGGGTTGCTTGGATTTCGAAGGATGAAATACCTGGGGACGAGAGGATCTACGTTCCGTTTGTCGTGCTGGCAATCCTGCTGATGTTCTCGGGCAGGGAGCTCTCGCACGTAACCGCTCCACTCCTGCTTCTGCTCGCACTCGCACTCTTGGCTTTATCGTTCGCCAGGAAGATCGAGTTCAACGAGAAGCTCTACATCAGCCTGCTCTTCATAGCCTTCGCGGCTTTCTGCAAGTTCCTCGGGCTCAGAAAAGAAGCGATACTCCTGATGAGCGGTGTGTTCGGGATAGTGTTCTCGATAATCATCGGCAGGGTCTCCAAGACCGAAGTTGGGAAGAAGATGTCCTTCGCAACGTACGAGTCGATGATAGACGCGGGCATAACGAGCACCAGCGTTATGCTCGCAGCAGCAAGCGCTGGCTTAATACAGGGCGTTCTGACGATGACCGGGCTTGTGACGAGCCTGGGATACAAGCTCATTGATCTGACCGGCGGGTACCTCATGCTCCTGCTGATAATGGCCATGGTGTTCAGTCTGATCCTCGGAATGGGCGTCCCAACAACCGCAAACTACGTCATAACCTCGCTTGTTGCCGCTCCTGCTGTTTTCAACGCTGTAGCTGGAAATCCTGTGTACGACGCGCTCGTTCCGGGGACGGCGACAGCAACCGCCTTACTTGCCGCCCACTTCTTCGTTTTCTACTTCGGGATTCTCGCAGATCTCACACCTCCCGTTGCTCTCGCAGCATACGCCGGTTCGGCCTTGGCCGGAGGCGATTTCTGGAAGACGGCAAGAAACTCAGTAAAGTACGCTCTTGCAGGCTACATAGGGCCCTACATATACTTCACCCATCCCGAAATGTTCCTGATAACCGTGCAGAACTGGGATGTGGTTACGATAGTGAGAGTCGCTTACTACTTCCTCGCAAGCCTGCTGGTAATGTACATGCTGGCCATAGCAATAACAGGCCACTTCGGAAAGCCGCTGAGGAGGGAGACCAAGACCGTTATTGGCATTCTCGGTGTGAGCGGGGCGACCCTCCACATTCTGCCGATTGCCCTCGGAGCGGGCACGTTACTCGGTCTTAGAATTTACAACAGCAGGTTGAGAGGTGAGTTTGTTGAAGAGCGATGATGTATATGAAAGGGCAAGCAGGGTTATTCCGAGAGCCGCCCAGACTGGATTGAGGGCCGAAACCCACTACCCCCACCCCTTTGTGCCTGAAAAGGCGTACGGCTGCAGGATGGTGGATGTCGACGGCAGGGAGTACACGGACTACCACCTTGCCTTTGGCCCGATACTGCTGGGCCACAACCATCCGGAAGTGAACGAGGCCGTGAAGGAACAGATTGATGAGGGGGTTCTTTACGGCGCTGGAGTGTGCGAGCTGGAGGTTGAGGTTGCCGAGAAGCTTGTGGATCTCATTCCCTCAGCTGAGATGGTCAACTTCGTGAACTCGGGAACCGAGGCCACATACCATGCGATAAGGCTGTCAAGGGCATATACTGGAAGGGAGAGCATAATCAAGTTCGAGGGGTGCTACCACGGGTGGCACGATTACGTTGCCTTCAACGTCTCTCCGCCTGAAAACATGATGGGCAGGATATATCCGCAATCCAAGGGAATACTCAGAGCAGCCTACGAAACCACCAGGATTCTGCCCTTCAACGACAGCGATGCCTTCAGGGAGTTCATGGCAGAGCACGGAGAGGAGATTGCCGGTGTGATCTTAGAGCCCATTCCTCACAGCGTTGGTGCGATAATTCCAGAAAGGAAGTTCCTGAAAACGCTCAGACGGGAGACGGAAACTTACGGTAGCGTGCTGATATTCGACGAGATAATCACAGCATTCAGACACAGCATTCATGGCGTTCAGGAGGAGTTTGGTGTTGTTCCCGACATAACCACCATAGGGAAGTCCATGGGCAACGGGTATCCGGTTGCTGCGATTGTCGGTAAAAAGGAAATAATGTCGCTCGTCCACAACGGAGTCCTCGTCTCTGGCACGTATTCCGGGCACCCGGCAGCTCTCGCAGCTGTAAAGAAGACCATAGAGGTCCTTGAAAGAGACAACGTCGTTGATTACATCTCCCACCTTGGAGAGGAGTACAGAAGGGCTCTGGGCGATGTCCTGGATGAGCTTGGAATTGAGGCGAGGGTCGTGGGATACAGATCCATTTTCGCTCTTCAGTTTGCGAGGGGGGAGGTCAGGAGCTACGCTGACATAGTGGGGATAGACAGGGAAAGGTTCAGAGAGTTCGCAGCCGGGATGAGAAAGAGGGGGATATTCTTCACACCCAACCCGCTCAAGAGGTGTCACCTCTCCGCAAAGCACACGGAAAAGGAGCTTGAAGAGTTTATTCACGCTGCCAGGGAAGTTTTGAAGTCCATGAAATAACTCCCCAACCTTTTTCTTTTTCATGGCGTATGGAATAGAGATGCCCGGCCATGAGAGCATAGCAGACGTTTTCAACCGCTTGGCAGAGCGCTACGACTCGTGGTACGACAGAAATGCCGAGCTCTTCGAGAGAGAAGTGATCACCATTCCTCCACCGACAAAACCCTCGCTTGAAGTCGGCTGCGGATCTGGCAGATTCATGGAGAGGCTTGGAATTGACGTCGGGGTGGATCTGTCCGAAAGGTTGCTGAAAATCGCCAGATCGCGTGGCTGCGAGGTTTTGATCGCAGACGGCAGGCTTCTCCCGTTCAGAGATGACTCCTTTTCCTCAGCCTACCTGATATTCACCCTCTGCTTCCTCCAGAATCCTGAAAGTGTTTTGGCAGAGATCAGGAGAGTTCTGAGGGATGATGGTGTGCTTACAGTGTGCATCGTCCCAAGAGATTCGGGGCTCGGAATGGAGTACTCATCAAAGAACAGCCCATTTTACAGAATCGCAAGGTTCTACAGAGAACGAGAAGTTGAGGAAATGCTGATAAAAGCCGGGTTCGAAGTCACTGGCACTGAAAGAACCAGGATCAGGCATTCGGAGAACGATTTCGTGTGCCTTTCTGCAAGGCTCAGAGGTAAAGGTCGCCCTCGATAAACCTCCGTGTTCTCTCATCCTCCGGGCTTTCGAAGAGCTTTTTCGTTTCACCAACTTCGACAATTTCTCCGTTCTCCATGTATGCGGTTCTGTCAGAAAGTCTCCTTGCCTGAAACAGGTTGTGGGTGGCGAGAACGATCGTCTTTCCCCTTTTCCTCATCTCCTTTATGGCGCTCTCGATGATCCTGACGTTTTCAGCATCAAGGTTGGCGGTGGGCTCATCGAGAGCATAGACGTCCGCGTCGATTACCAGAGCTCTTGCTATTGCAACCCTCTGCTTCTCCCCCCCACTCAGCTTTCTGGCGTTTTTGTCTGCAAGGTCCAGAATTCCGAGGAATTCCAGAACCTTCTCCACTCGTTCCTCGAGCTCGCTGCCATTTATTCCCCTGATTCTCAGTCCGTAAGCAACGTTGTCGAAGACGCTCGTCCTGAACATCACGGGATTCTGAAAGACCATCGTCACCCTTCTCCTCACTTTCTCTGGATTGCTTCTGGCGTCAATTCCTCTGAACACGTATTTTCCGCTGAAATCCGTTTCCAGCATAGAGATTACTCTCAAAAGCGTTGTCTTTCCTGCCCCACTGTTGCCCACTACTGCAAACACCTCTCCGCCCTTAATTCCAAGGTTCACGTTCCTGAGAGCCTCAACCTCCCCGTACCTCTTGGAAACTCCACTAAGCTCGATCATAGGCTTACCCACTTCCTCTGAAGGTAGTTGGAAAGGGCTGTTACAGCAAACACTATTGCAAGGAGTACGGTTCCCAGAGCAATTGCAAACTCTATCTCCCCCCTCGCAACGTACATCTGGATTGACGTTGTAAGCACCCTGGTGTTCATCTCCCCTCCTCTCACGAAGATGTTCCCACCAACCATCAGCGCTATGCCAAGCTCGGCAATTGCCCTGTTGAAGGCAGCTATAACCGACAGAATTATCCCGGATATCGCCTCCTCAACGGTCTTGATCATGGCCTGAAGTCTGCCCGCTCCCAAGGTCAGCACCAGATCTCTTATCTCCCCCTCAACGCTCTCTATGGAGCTTGCCGTAAAGCTCACAACAATTGGCAGAATCAGAAGCATCTGGCCGAAGCTTATCCCCATCTCCGTGTAGAGCAGGCCAAGAGAGCCGAGAGGGCCGGCAGGGGCAAGAAAGAGGTAAAGGATGAGACCCATCACCACCGTTGGAATTCCGAGCATTGCGTTGAACACCGATTTTACCAGACTTCTTCCCCTGAACCTTGAGAGCCCCATGACAACTCCAATCGGTATGCCGATGATCGCGGCAAGCATTGCGGCAATTCCGGAGACCCTGATGCTCCTGAAGGCTATGTCGAACAGCTCCGGGTTCCCACTGAGAACGAGTCTGAGTGCTCCTGCAACGCCTTCAGCAATATACTCCCACGCCATGGTCAGCCAAACTCGAAGAAGGTCATACCCTCCCCGTATCTGAACTTTTCGGGGCACTCAGTTACCTTACCACTGTCTTCTATAAGCCCGTATTTGGCGATCCAGTTAAAGTACGGCTCTTTCCTCTCTTTCAGCACCTCCACTATGGGATAGAACAGTGGCTTTCCGAACCTGTCCTTCCCAAACTCTCCGATTATTCTCTGCCCCTCATTGCTCGTCAGCCAGTTTGCAAGAAGCCTGGCCCCTTCAAAGTCCTTGTCGAACTTCTCCGGGTTGATCAGAATTATGGCGTAGATGTTTATCAGCTCCTCTCCTCTATCAACCAGAGCAACAAGATCTATCAGCCCCTCCTTCTCATATTTCAGGAAGGTGCCTGTATCTGAGAGGGTGTAGGCGTTTTTCGTGCTGGCGTAGTTAAGCGTTGCCCCCATTCCAGTGCCAGTTGCTACAAACCAGCTCTCGTTCTTAATCTGCCTGTAGTCAAATCCCGCCATCTTCCAGAGCACTATCTCCTTTGTGTTCGTTCCCGAGCCATCATCTCTCGAGACCCATATTGCTTTCCCCTCTCTGCCGGCATGAACTATCTTCTTAAGAGCCTCCACGGGAGTGAGGCCTTTTATTCCAGCAGGATCATCTTCCGGGCCGACAATGACGAAGAAGTTGTAGGCAAACACCTTTCTGTTGACCCCATAGCCCTCCTCCATGAACTTGACCTCCCTGCTCTTAGCATGCACCATTATCGCATCGCTCACGCCATTCCTGGCGTCCTGTATGGCTGCCCCAGTCCCTTTCGGAATGAAGTGCAGCTCAATTCCGTATTTCTCCTTGAAAGCCGGAGCTATCGCCTCCTCAAGCAGGCCTGTGTCGTACAGACTCGTTGTTGTGGAAACTGTGAGCACTCTTACCTGTGACTGCGTGTAGTACTGCATTCCAAAAGTCACGACGGCAATTACAATTCCGATTGATGTTATTGTGGCGATCTTCCTCATGATTATCTCCTCGATATGTACAACCATACATATCGAATTTAAATAATTTTCCCTTACTAAAGAATTATTATGAGAACAAAGTTTATAACCACGATTTGTGAATTTGGTACGTGCTGATAAACGATTTACTGGTATTCGCTGGGTTTGCAACCCCTACAATCTTTACAATAATGATATTAAGTACTGGCAGAGAAAAAGTTCATGATAGTGTTATCTGGAGTTTTTTAACCACTTATTTTCTTTATGCCTCATTTCTTTTTCTCATAATGGTCTTTTCTGAGATAACTGAATTTCTCGGTTTTTCTGATAGTGAGATATATGGGACTGAATTCCATCTGATGGTTTATCTCTATGTCGTTCTTCCTCTGGCAATTGCAGTTCATATTTACGGAATAATGAAACTGGTTGCTCTTTTTGAATTCAGCACAGAAACACTTGATCTCAAAACTGCAGGTCTTCCACTTGTACATTCTGGGCTTTTCTGGGTGATTTCCGCAGAAATAACAGAATATCCTGCAATTTCGAATGTTGTTATAACCGTTTCAGATTTTGCATACATAGTCTCACTTCCGGTTCTGGTTTCGATAATATATTACACTCTGAAAGAGAAAAAATACGAGGAGGCAATAATACAGTCTCCCATGAAATCCATAGACAAGGTTGCAGGTATCTCAATCTCTTTTGCTGTTTTCAGTCTTGCTGTTATGATGAAAATCTATGGACACATCGATGCCTACAACATACTTGAAGCTTTCGCCCTTCTCATGTTCGTTTTTTCAGGAGAACTTTACAGAAGAACGATATTCAGCATGAGAAAGATGTTTTGAGGAAAGAACTAAAGAGCTTAAACATATAAAAATCCTGAGATCCACAGCTGTAATGAATGATCCTCGTTAAAACCCAGAGAGAAATGGAATACATTGCAATGCAGAACATAAGAGAGATTATGGGAGAGATCAGAATTGAGGTAAGACCTGCAGGGTATCTCGGCATTTTGATCGTTCATTCAGATGATGTTGATGCTGTCAAGCAGGTTCCTGAAGTTGAAAAGGCCATACCTGTTCTTTTTGAAATTGAAAGCGATCTGGAGAAGATACTGGACAGAGCTGAGGATATAGTGCATCATATGGGGGAATTTGAGACATTTGCCATCAGAACAACCAAAAGAGGTCTCAGGCACAGCTTCAATTCAATGGATATCAACATACAGCTTGGAAAGAGAATCCAGGAAATCAGCGGAAAGGATGTTGATCTGAACAAGCCTGATAAGGCTGTTTATGTTGAGATAATAAATGAGCGAACACTCATCGGCGTGATTGATGGGGTGGAGGAGAGAAGGAAGTACACTCCGGAAAAAACAGACAGCCTGAGATTCTTTGGCAGGATATCATTTGTTCAGATGCCTTACTTGGAGAATCCAAAGGGAGCAAGAGAGATTGGGGAGAGGATTGGCAGAAATGCCCAGTCCTTTGAGATAAAAGAGCTCGTGATCGCCCCCTATGGTTATGTAAATGCTGAAGAGCTTTTTGAGTTTTTGAAGGGAATAAGAAGGGGAAAGGAGTCAAGGCTGAAGATTCAGAGGAAGAGCTATTCAAGAGAGGTCAGAGAGACGAAAATTCTCGTTCATGATCTATTCCAGACCTTCAGAGACAAGAAAAGGAAGAAAAGCGTTTTAATCTCGACAGATCCAACAGGAAAGCAGATTTCTGAAATCAGAAGTGAGCTTAAAAGGGCATTCAGCAGAGCAGATGAGATCGTGATATTTGCCGGAAGCAGAACAGGGCTGCCAAAAGGCATTCTCAGACTCTCCGATTTTGTCATAGATCTGACACCCTTCATAACATTCCCGACAGAGATAGCCATTCCAGCATCTCTCATAGCACTTCTCGATGTTTACGAGGAAATGATTCAGGAAAGAGAAGCAATGCATAAAGTGGATGATTGAGGAATGTTGAGGGTTGAAGCTGATCAAGCTTGGCAAAAGATTTACTTCTGCGGGATCAAGAGACATTATGGAGCTGAATGAAATAACCAGAATTCTGATTGATTTCAGAGATAGAAGAGACTGGAAGAGATACCACACTCCAAAAAATCTCGCAATATCGATTGCTGTTGAAGTTGGAGAATTGCTGGAGCTTTTTCAGTGGAGGAGCGATGATGAGATCCGAAAACTGCTGGAAGATGATGACATCAGGAGAAGAGTTGGAGAGGAGATTAGCGATGTTTTGATCTATCTGCTCACACTCGCCCATGAATGCGGTGTTGATGTTGAAAAGGCTGTTATGGAGAAGATAAAGAAAAACGAAGAGAAGCATCCAGTCTGATTTGTTATTTTGTGATTCTGTGGCAAATTATCACGAAAATCTCTTATTTTTAAACGATTAATATGAAATAAAAGGCCGAGGTGATTCCATGATATCTGACCTGTTTGCTGAGATGGAAAGGGAGGGCTTTGAGGAGGTTGTTGTATTCCATGACAGGGAATCAAGACTCAAGGCTGTTGTTGCAATCCATACCACTGTAAAAGGCTCCGCTATCGGAGGAACGAGAATGTGGGAGTACAGTTCTTTTCATCACGCCCTGAATGATGCCCTCTCTCTCGCAAGAGCCATGACCTTCAAATGTATTGGTGCTGGGATTGAGTTTGGAGGGGGAAAGGGAGTTATAGCCGGAAATCCGGCAAAAGACAAGACAAAAAAGCTTCTGAGAAGCTATGCTGAATTCATACAATCACTCAATGGAAAATTTGTTACTGGGGAGGATGTCGGAGTTACCAATGAGGATGTGAGGTACATGAAGAATTACTGTGATTTTCTGACAGGAATTAACTATGATCCGTCTTCATTCACAGCCTATGGTGTCTTTCATGGAATGAAGGCAAGCATGAAATATCTCTATGGCGAGGAATCCCTTGAAGGGATGCATGTAGCAATTCAGGGTGTGGGAAAGGTTGGAATGGAGCTTGCAAGGATTCTTGTGGAAAACGGAGCAAGGGTTACAGTTTCAGATTTAAACAGAGAAAGACTTGAAACATGCAAGTCCTTTGGGGCTGAATGTGTTGAGCCCCATCAAATATACAGGATTGAATGCGATATCTTCTCACCATGTGCCCTTGGCGGGGTCATAGATGAGAGGGTTGCAAGATCTCTTGAATGCAGGATAGTTGCAGGATCAGCAAACAATCAGCTTAAAAGCGATGCTGCAGGGAAGATCCTTGCAAGAAGAGGAATTCTGTATGCTCCTGACTTTATAGTGAATGCCGGAGGTCTCATAACAGTCGCAAATGAGTACATTTACGGGAAGCTGGATGAGGAGAGGCTTGAAAGGGAGATAGAGGGTATTGGTGATAGGCTGATTGAGGTTTTCAGACTCTCTGAAAGACTCTCTGATGAGAGGGGAGAGGTTATCTCAACCCATCAGGCAGCAATAGAATGGGCTCTTGAAAGAATGAGATCGGGACGAAGCGATTCTTCCAGCATTTCCAGAAAGTATTATTAAACCGGTCATTACCTTTTTTCATGCGTGACAGAATTCTCAGGATTCTCAGCAGTTACAGAAAAGATGATATAAGGATTGGAACGATCGGGAGCCATTCTGCTCTCAACATACTGAGAGGGGCAAAGGACGAGGGATTTGAGACTGTATGCATATGCAGGGAAAGAGAGAGGTTCGTTTACGAGAATTTTGGTGTTGCCGATCACTTCATAACCGTTGAGGATTTCAGGGATCTTCTTAATGAGAACGTCCAGAAAAAGCTCAGAGAGAGGAATGTAATCCTGATCCCACATGGAAGTTATAACGCATACATCGGAAGCCTTTACAATCTTGAAATCCCGATTTTTGGAAATCGTGTTTTGATGGAGTGGGAAACTCTCAGAGAGAAACAGAGGGAGTGGCTTCTGGAATCAGGATTAAAGGTGCCAAAAACCTATCCCTCTCCTGAAGAGATTAATGGCCCTGTAATTGTCAAGTATCCTGGTGCGAGAGGGGGAAGTGGTTACTACATTGCGTCAAGTCCAGAGGAGTTCTGGAGAAAGGCAAATGAGCTTGTTAACAGGGGTATAATCAGCCAGGAGGATTTGAAAAACGCACACATTCAGCAGTACATAATCGGTGTTCCGGCATACTTTTCCTTTTTCTACTCTCCTGTCAGAGAGAGAATCGAGCTTATTGCCATAGACAGGAGATACGAGTCAAATGTAGATGGAATCGGGAGAATTACAGCCAAGGATCAGAATGAGATGAATATAATCCCCACATACACCGTTGTTGGAAACATTCCGATTGTTGTGAGGGAAAGTCTTCTTTCCAGAATCATGGAGGACGGCATGAAGGTTTACGAGCACTCAAAGAAGGTTGCTGAGCCGGGGATGGTCGGGCCGTTCTGTCTTGAGAGCATAATAGATGAAAAAGGAGAAATTTACTATTTTGAGATTTCTGCAAGAATTGTGGCCGGCTCAACTGTTGGCATTCCTGCATCTCCCTACTCATACGTGCTTTTTGGAGAGAACATGTACATGGGCAGGAGAATTGCCCTTGAAATAAGACTGGCAATTGAGAAGGATATGCTGGGGGAGCTGATATTCTGAGTGGCTCCATTCAGGCTACTTACATCTCCAAATTCAGAATTCCTTGCTCTCGCATACTGTGCCTCTCCAGTATCTGCATCCCGAGTTGATACACACACTGGCGTTTCTTTTTTCAGGAATTTCGTCCTTTTTACTGTTTGCGGGATGCGACCCTGCCATGCCCATCATCTCATGTTTACAATTCTACAAACAACTTTTTGGGTTTACTATTATTGAAATATGTTTAATATAAATTCAACACTTCTTTAAGAACTGAATCAGAATAAACCAGTACTGATGGAAACATACAGGTTTAATAAAGTTAAAACGATCTTAAAGTCTGGAAACCTCAGAATCCTTTATGCTGTTAAAGATGGAAAAAGGCGATGGAGCGACTTTGAAAGATTGATGAACAAAAGGCAGGTTAGCAACTCATTAAATGAGTTAATTAAGCTGAAATTATAGTGTCGGACATAACAAACTTAACCAATCAGGAATTTACTAATCCACCT
>ENA-OSAI01000468-OSAI01000468.1-marine-sediment-metagenome-genome-assembly--contig:-NODE-468-length-14824-cov-9.018078_pt1 | contig 14824 bp, 13 predicted proteins | sample MGYA00237871_ERZ529316 | MGnify/ENA primary metagenome ERZ529316 (study PRJEB26369, sample SAMN03142814) | marine sediment metagenome | biome: marine; feature: borehole; material: sediment... | reverse complement strand
GGTGGACGACTACCTCCTCAACGATTTCTTCACCTTCTTCCGCTTCGGCTTCCCTTTGGCCATCGTCCAGACCTACCTCCTGGTGAAGGGATACGTCCCGATAGGCCTCATGGCCGCATGGATGAGCCCGGCGCCTGCGCTCGTCCTGGTCCTCGTCAACCGGTGGCTCATCGAGCAGGCCCAGATGAGGCGGTCGCGGGAGAGGGGGAGGGTTCCCGTCGTCCGGGGACCGGAGGAACCCTGACCCGCCGCGTCCCGGGTCGCCGTGACTCCCGGGCCGGGCGGGAGCCGGGCCGCGGGGAGGATTCCGGCCGGAGCACCCCGCCGGAGAGAAGAGGGGAGACCGGACATGAGGGATGTTATGGTAACCGTCGTCTCGCAGAAGGGCACGTGCGCCCACGGCCACAAGCCCGGCGACACCTTCCTCTGCGGGGGGACCACGCCGGGCGGCATGTGCGCCGCGGCCTATGCCGCTCTCTACCCGACGGTGAGGGCCCTGGCCGCCGGCGGCTCGTTCCCGTGGGCCGCCCCGGACGGGAGCGTGGAGATGGCCTGTCCGGACGGGAAGAACCCCGTCATCTTCCGTCTGAAGACCGTCTGAGCCGGCGGGCCTGTGACGGCATCTTAAGAAGGCCGTCATCGTCCTAACAGACCCCGGTCATGATAAGACCTGCAGGCACCATCCCGCGACCGCCGGAGCCCGAGGGCGCGGCCCGGCCAGGCCAGGGCCATCTGCCGGGTGGTCCGGCCCGGGTCGCGGGGAGAGGGGAATGAGGGAGAATGCGCAGGCAGGGTCTTGGTCTCGCCGCAGTGTGGGTGCTGGTGGTGGTCGTCGCGGCCGGTCTCCTCAGCGGCTGCTCGCTCCTGCCCTTCGGCCCCCGCTCGGCCGAGGATGACGGGACGGACGCCCCGGGGCTCGGAGAGGGCGAGGTGAGGCTGGTCCTCTACTTCGGCGACAGCCAGGCCATGTACCTCGAGCCCGAGGAGCGCGTCGTCCGCGCCGGCGAGGGGGAGAGCTACGCCGAACTCGTGATACGGGAGCTCATCGCCGGGCCGCGCGAGGCCGGCCACAGCAGGACCATCCCCGACGGGACGAAGCTTCTGTCCCTCGACATCGTCGACGGCGTGGCTTATGTCGACTTCAGCCGGGAGCTTCAGACCAACCACTGGGGCGGCTCAGCTGGCGAGCTGTTCACGATAATGTCCGTCGTCAACAGCCTCACCGAGGACCCGTCAATAACGGCCGTCCAGTTCCTCGTGGAGGGCCGAAGGGTCGAGTCGATCGCCGGTCACATCGACACGACCGGGCCCATCGAGCGCGACGAGAGCCTCATCCGCGGCGGGGAGTAGGCGCGGACCCGGCGCTCGACGGTGGAGGTCGGCCGGAACCACGTGGATTCCGGGCGAGAGGAAAGCGCATCGCGACGGCCGCGCACCCGGCCGAAAAGTGTGCCGACGGGCGCGGGGGCGACGGCTTCCGGCCGAATTGATTGACTCTTCCGCTAAAGGATTGACCCACCCACCGGGGAATAACGTCACGTTCAGGTCATGAAAGGCCCCATCGTGCCATGGGAGGCGGTCAGGTGATGCGAACCATCCGAATGACCCTGGACGGTAAGGAGGTCCGGGTCCGGCCCGGGAAGAGCCTTCTCGAGGTCGCGCGAGAGCACGGCGTCGACATCCCAACCCTCTGCCATGACGACCAGCTGGAACCCATCGGGTCCTGCGGGATGTGCGTGGTCGAGGTCGAGGGCTACGGTCTCGTCCGCTCCTGCTCGACGCCTGCCGCCGACGGCCTGGTGGTGAAGACGCGGACGGAGGCGGTCGTCGGGGCCCGCCGGACGGCCCTCGAGGCCTTCCTCCGCGAGCACTACGGTGACTGCCTTGCCCCCTGCCACCTGGCCTGCCCGGCCGGGGTCGACGTGCAGGGCTACGTCGCCCTCATCGCCCGCGGGGCGTACTCCGAGGCGGTGGAGCTCATAAAGGAGGCCCTGCCTCTGCCGGCCGTCATCGGCCGCGTCTGCCCGCACCCCTGCGAGGAGGCCTGCCGCCGCAACCTCGTGGACCAGCCGGTCTCCATCTGCCGCCTGAAGCGGTTCGCGGCAGACGCCGACCTGGCCGGGCCTGAGCCGTGGCGGCCCGAGGTCGCTCCGGACACCGGGCACCGTGTGGCCGTGGTCGGCTCCGGACCGGCCGGCCTCTCGGCGGCCTACTATCTCCGCCGGGAGGGCCACGAGGTGACCGTCTTCGAGGCCCTCGCCGAGCCGGGGGGCATGCTGCGCTACGGCATCCCCGCCTACCGCCTGCCGCGCGACATCCTTGACCGCGAGATAAAGGCCATCACCGACCTCGGTGTGAAGATAGAGACCAACAAGGCCCTGGGCCGCGACTTCACCGTGGCCGGCCTCCTGGACCAGGGTTTCGGGGCCGTCTTCCTCGCCCTCGGCGCCCACCGGAGCGTGGAGATGGGGGTCGAGGGGGAGGACCTCGAGGGGGTCCTGCCCGGGATATCCTTCCTGCGCCGGGTGGCCTCCGGCGAGAAGGTCGAGGTCGGCGAGAAGGTGGCGGTCATCGGGGGCGGCAACACGGCCGTCGACGCCGCCCGGACCGCCCTGCGCCTGGGCGCCCGCGAGGTGACCATCGTCTACCGGCGCTCCCGCACCGAGATGCCGGCCTCCGAGTGGGAGGTCGAGGAGGCCGAGGAGGAAGGTGTCCGCCTGCGGTTCCTCGCCGCTCCGGTCAGGGTCGTCGGTGACGGGACCCGGGTGACGGGCATCGAGCTCATCAAGATGCGTCTCGGCGAGCCCGACGCCAGCGGCCGCCGCCGCCCCGAGCCCATCCCCGGCACGGAGAGCGTCCTGGCCGTGGACACGGTCATCGCCGCCATCGGGCAGAGCCCGGACCTGTCGCCCCTGGCCGGTGAGAGCGGGCTGGAGACGGCCCGCGGGCGGGTCGTGGCCGACCCCGACACCCTGGCCACGAGCCTCGAGGGGGTCTTCGCCGGCGGGGACCTGGTGACCGGCGCGGCCACCGCGGTCGAGGCCGTCGCCGCCGGGCGCCGGGCGGCCCGGTCCATAGACGCCTATCTCAGGGGCCTGGAGCTGCCCCGTGAGGCCCGCCCCTACAACGTCAGCCGCGGCGAGCTCGAGGAGCTGGCCGGGCGCGCGGAGTTCCTGGAGGAGGAGCGCCGCCCGCGGCAGGCCGTGCCCAGGCTGAGGCCTGACGAGCGCGTCGGGGGCTTCGTGGAGATCGAGCTCGGCTACCCCGAGGACATGGCCCGGAGAGAGGCCGAGCGCTGCCTCGAGTGCGGCTGCAAGGCCGTCACGACCTGCGAGCTCCGCCGTCTGGCCGAGGAGTACGAGGTGCCGCCGGTCACGGCCACGGGCGCCCGCCGCTACGCGGTCGACCGGTCCCACCCGGACATCGAGCGTGACCCCAACAAGTGCATCGCCTGCCAGCGGTGCGTGCGCATCTGCAGCGAGGTCCAGGGTGTGGGCGCCCTGTCAGTGGTCCACCGGGTCGGGACGGCCCAGGGCCACGGGGGACCGCTCCTCGAGACCATCTGCGAGTCCTGCGGGCAGTGCGTGGCGAGCTGTCCGACCGGGGCGCTGGTCGCCGCGCGCGACCTCGTCCCGGCCCGCGAGGTCAGGACCGTCTGCCCCTACTGCGGGGTCGGGTGCGGTATCTACCTGGGTGTCCGCGGCCGGCGCGTGGTCAGCGTGAGGGGCGATGAGGCCCACCCCATAAGCCGCGGCAACCTCTGCGCCAAGGGCCGCTTCGGGCACGCCTTCGTCGACGACCGGCGGCGCCTCAGGACGCCCCTGGTCAGGCGGAACGGCAGGCTCGAGCCGGTGAGCTGGGACGAGGCCCTCGACCTCGTCGCCGAGCGGTTCGCCCGGTACAAGGGCGACGAGTTCGCCCTCATCGCCTCGGCCAAGTGCACCAACGAGGAGAACTACGTGCTCCAGAAGTTCGCCCGGGCGGTCATGCAGACCAACAACGTCGACCACTGCGCCCGGCTCTGTCACGCCCCGTCGGTGGCCGGCCTCGCCGTGTCTCTCGGCAGTGGGGCGATGACCAACTCCATCGGGGAGATCGAGGGGGCCCGCTGCATCCTGGCCATCGGGACCAACACCACCATGGCCCACCCGGTCATCGGCCTCTACGTGAAGAGGGCCGTGCGGAACGGCACCCACCTCATCGTGGCCAATCCGCGGAAGATAGACCTCTGCCGGTTCGCCGAGATCTTCCTCCAGCACCGGCCCGGGACCGACGTGGCCCTGCTGATGGGGATGATGCGGGTCATCGTCGAGGAGGGGCTCGCCGACGCGGAGTTCATCGAGGCCCGCTGCGAGGACTTCGACGAGTTCCGGCGCTCCCTGGAGGCCTTCGACCTCGACCGCGTGGCCCGGATAACAGGTGTCCCCGCGGAGAGGATCGCCGAGGCGGCCCGCCTTTACGCCCGGGAGAAGCCCGCCTCCATCCTCTACTCCATGGGCATAACCCAGCACTCCCACGGCACGGACAACGTCCTCGCCACGAGCAACCTCGCCCTCCTCACGGGGAACGTGGGCCGGCCCTTCTGCGGCGTGAACCCGCTCCGGGGTCAGAACAACGTCCAGGGCGCCTGTGACATGGGGGCCCTGCCGGTCGTCTTCCCCGGCTACCAGAAGGTCGCAGACGCCGAGGTGAGGCGCAAGTTCGAGGAGGCCTGGGGCGTCGAGCTGAGCGGCTCGCCCGGCCTCACCCTCCCGGAGATGATGACCGCGGCCCACGAGGGGCGCCTCAAGGCGGTCTACATCGTCGGCGAGAACCCGGTCCTGAGCGAGGCCGACGCCTCCCACGCCCGCGAGGCCCTCGAGAAGCTCGACTTCCTCGTGGTCCAGGACATCTTCCTGACGGAGACGGCGGAGCTGGCCGACGTGGTCCTGCCCGCGGCGAGTTACGCGGAGAAGGACGGGACCTTCACCAACACCGAACGGCGGGTCCAGCGCGTCCGCCGGGCCGTCAGGCCGGTGGGCTTGTCGCTCCCCGACTGGCGCATCGTCTCGGAGCTGGCCGGGCGGATGGGCGCCAAGGGGTTCGACTACCCGGACGAGGCGGCCATCATGGAGGAGATCGCCCGGCTGACGCCGATATACGGTGGGATGAGCTACGAGCGGCTGGAGGCCGAGGGCCTGCAGTGGCCCTGTCCGACGCCCGACCATCCGGGGACGCCGACCCTGCACACCGAGAGGTTCCCGACCCCGAGCGGGAAGGGCCGCTTCGCGGCGCTCGAGTTCCGCCCGCCGGCGGAGGAGCCGGACGACGAGTACCCGTTGGTGCTCACCACCGAACGGAGCCTTTACCACTTCCACACCGGGACCATGACCCGCAAGGCGGCCGGCCTGAGCGCCCTGCACCCCGACGAGCGGGTCCAGGTCAACCCGGCCGACGCCGCCGAGCTGGGACTGGCCGACGGCCAGCGGGTGCGGGTCGTCTCGCGCCGCGGCGCCGTGGTCGCCCGGGTGCGGGTCACGGACCGCTCCCCGCAGGGGGTGGTGTCGATGACCTTCCACTTCGCCGAGAGCCCGACCAACCAGCTCACCAACCCGGCCCTGGACCCGGTGGCGAAGATACCCGAGCTCAAGGTCTCGGCCGTCCGTCTGGAACCGCTGGAGAGGTAGAGTACGTCTCGACCGTCGAGCGGTAGGCTGCGTCTGGAAGGCCTCGAGCGGTCGGCTGCGGGGACGGGAACGGCGGCCGGCGGCGGCAGGGGCCGGCGGCGACAGCAGGTGATGGAGGCGTGGGGGTGGACCAGACGTCTCGCTCATCGGGGCCTGCCCAGGCCTGGGTCGAGGTCCCCGTGACGAGGGTGCGCGGCCGCGCCGGGACGGCCCGGACAGGTCCTCCGGTGGTCGACCGTGTGCGCGATGCGGTCGTCGTCGAGCATCACCTGGCCGTCGAGTTCGGCGGGGCGCGGGAGGGCGTGCTGTCCTGCACGCCGGCCGACCTCGAGGAGCTCGTGGCCGGCCACCTCATCGGCCGGGGGCTTCTGCCCCCTGACAGGACCCCGGCCGAGGTCGGGTTCGAGGTCGACTTCGACCCCGGGCGCCGCACGGCCAGGGCCAGGGCTCCGGGGGCGGCCCCGGATGCGGGGGTGGCGGAGCGTGCACGAGGGGCCGCGGGGGCGGAGCCTGACGCCGCGCCGGGGTGCGCCGCCGGGTGGGAGTCCGGCGCCGGGTCGGGAGCCGCGGTGGACGGGGAGAGCGCTCCCGGTGCGGCGGCACCTGCCGCAGCGGCCCGGGACCTCCGGCTGGATCCGGCCGACCTTCTGCATCTCGCGGCTTTCCTACAGGACGCGCCTCTCTTCCGCCTCACCGGCGGGACCCACTCCGCGGCGGTCGCACCGGCGTCGGCTCTCCGGGGGGGGCCGGGGAAGGATGACGTCGTCCTGCGGGAGGACATCAGCCGGCACAGCGCCCTGGACAAGGTCATCGGCCACCTGTGGCTCGCCGGCCGCCTGCGGCCCGGAGGCCCCTTCGTCCTGGCCACCAGCGGGCGCGTGCCCTTGGAGGTCCTGGAGCGGGCCGTGCGGGCCGGCTTCCCGGTGGTGGTCGCGCGCGGGGCGCCGACCCTCGTGGCCGTGGAGACGGCCGAGAGGTTCGGACTGACCCTGGTCGGTTTCGCCCGTGACGGGCGCATGAACATCTATAGCGGCCCCGAACGAGTGAGGGTCTAGAAGAGGGCCGCGGTGTCATCCGTGATTCATGACCCAGACAGTGGACAGCAGAAGGGTCCAGACAGCGGACAGCAGGAGGGGAGAACAGTGCCAGCAAGGAGAGACCCGGCGGCCAAGACGGCCCGGGACGCGGTCATCGTGGCCGCCAAGAGGACGGCCTTCGGCGCCTTCGGCGGCACCCTGCGGGACGTTTCCGCGGTGGACCTCGGGGCGCGGTCTATCTGGGCCGTCATCGAGGACGCCGGTCTGGAGGGGCCTGAGGTCGACTACGTGTTCATGGGCCAGGTGGTGCAGGCGGGATGCGGGCAGGTGCCGGCGAGACAGGCCGCCCTCAAAGCGGGCCTGCCGGTGGAGGTCCCGGCCGAGAGCATCAACAAGGTCTGCGCCTCGAGCCTGCGGGCGGCGAACCTGGCCGATTACCTCATCCGCCTCGGTGAGGCCGACATCGTCGTCGCCGGCGGCATGGAGAGCATGAGCCAGGGGCCCTACCTCGTCCACGGGGCGCGTTGGGGACTGCGCATGAACCACACGAAGTTCATCGACGCCACCGTCCACGACGGCCTCTGGTGCGCCATCGGCGATGTCCACATGGGCGCCTACGGGGACCGGATGGCCCAGGAGTTCGGTGTCTCACGCGAGGAGCAGGACAGGTGGGCCTACCGGAGCCACATGCGGGCTCTCGAGGCGCAGAAGGCGGGGCGCCTGGCCGAGGAGATCGTGCCCGTCGAGGTTCCCCAGAGGAAGGGCCCGCCCGTCGTCTTCGACACGGACGAGCAGCCCCGGCCTGACACCTCCCTCGAGAAGCTGGCCAGACTCAGGCCGGTCTTCTCGCCCGACGGGACGGTGACGGCGGGCAACGCCCCGAGCCTCAACGACGGCGGGGGCGCCGTGCTCATCATGGCCCGCGAGAAGGCCGAGGCCCTGGGGCTGGAGCCCCTGGCGACCATCATCTCCCAGGGTTTCGTCTCCCAGGAGGCCCCCTACCTCGCCACCGTGCCCTACCTGTCCATAAAGCAGGCCGCCGAACGCCTCGGGATGGCTCTGGGCGACTTCGAGCTGGTCGAGATAAACGAGGCCTTCGCCGCGGTGGCCGTCGTCGCGACGCGCATGGGCGGCTGGCCGGAGGACATCGTGAACGTCAACGGCGGGGCCGTGGCCCTGGGCCACCCCATCGGCGCCAGCGGGGCCCGCATCCTGATGACCCTCGTCTACGAGATGAGGCGTCGGGGCCTGCGCTACGGGGCGGCCGGCATCTGCTCGGGCGGCGGCCAGGGCGAGGCCACCATCGTGAGGGTCGATTCGTAAGCAAGGAGGGTCACCGGATGGCCGTAAGGCACGTCATGGTCGTCGGCGCCGGCCAGATGGGTTCGGGCATCGCCCAGGTGGCGGCCCAGGCCGGCTGTCGGGTCTGGCTGAAGGACATAAATGAGGAGCTCGTCGAGAAGGGGCTCGCGCGGATAAGGTCTTTCCTCGAGCGCAGCGTCCAGCGCGGCAAGGTCACGGCCGAGGAGAAGGACGCCGCCCTCGGACGGATCACCGGCACGTTCGGCCACGAGGCGGCCGCCGACTGCGACATCGTCATCGAGGCCGTCGTGGAGGACCTGGAGGTGAAGAACCGGGTCTTCGCTGAGCTGGACGAGGTCTGCCCGGAGAGGACCATCTTCGCCACCAACACCTCGTCCCTCCCCATCACCCAGCTCGCGGCGGGGACGGGCCGTCCGGACCGGTTCGTCGGGATGCACTTCATGAACCCGGTCCCCCTGATGAAGCTGGTCGAAATCATCAGAGGGCTGGCGACGAGCGACGCCACCTACGAGACGGTCCGGGAGCTGGCCGTGACCATGGGCAAGGAGCCGGTCACCGTCCAGGACTCGCCCGGTTTCGTCTCCAACCGCATCCTCATCCCGATGATCAACGAGGCCGTCTACTGCCTGCAGGAGGGCCTGGCCACGCCCGAGGACATCGACACGGTGATGCGCCTCGGCATGAACCACCCGATGGGCCCCCTGGCCCTGGCCGACCTCATCGGGCTGGACACGGTCCTCTACATCGCCGACGTCCTCTACCGGGAGTTCCAGGACTCCAAGTACCGGGCCTGCCCGCTCCTCCGCAAGATGGTGCGGGCCGGCTACCTCGGAAGGAAGACGGGGCGGGGGTTTTACACGTACGAGTCGTAGCGTGGGCCCGCCGTGGAGCGGTGACGAAGGGAAGGGGTCGAGCGGCCGGGCCTCTGCGCCGGGACCGCGTCGACGGAGACTCCCAGGCGCGGGAGCAGCCCTCGGGGGCGGTCCCGCGTCCTGTTCTTGGCGCGCTCCCGGCTCAGCCTCCGTCGCGCACGGCACGGCACCTCCTGTACCGGGGTGCGACATTCGTCTCGCCGGACGGGAAACCGTCCGGGCAGAAAGGAGACTCGAGTCCCGCAACAGCCATGGACAACAGCCACGTCAAGATTCTCAAGCGAAGCTTCGACCCTTCCCTGGAGATGCTACGGGTGCTGGTCGAGAAGTGCCCAGACGACTTGTGGCTCTACGACAAGGTCGGTTTCCCCTTCTGGCAACAGATATGGCATGTCGCTTTCTTCATCGACTACTGGCTCAGAGAGGACTATTCGAGAGGCGCGGAATACCGCGTGATGACCTTCGACAAGGACCTCCCTGTGGAGCTTCACAGGAGGTCGGAGGAACACCTCACCAAGGAAGAGGCAACGGAGTACCTGCGAAGGCTCCAGGAGAAGGCCGACCGGTTCTTTTCGTCGCTGGACGATGCCAGACTGCTGGAGCCGATAGTCGAAGGCAGGCCCATGACCTATCTTGATGTGATCATCGGTCAGATTCGCCATGTCCAATACCATGTCGGTCATGGCAACTGCATCCTCAAGAGCAAGGGCGCAGAGACCAGCGGGTGGCTCGCCTTCGCCGAGGGGTGAGCGCCGGGGACCAGCCGGTCGCCCTGACCCGACGGGCTTTGTCTTGAGTCCCCGCAGAAGGCATGATAATGTCTAGGCGGCAGTCCTGCCATGCCTTGCCAGACCATTCTCGGGGGAATGTGCCCGTGTCGGAGGGCTCCCGGGCAGAGCACCGCAACCGGATTCTGAAAGCCTTCGACGAGGTGCTTTCCGTCCTCAGCGAAGCCCTCCTCGGGCACTACGGTGACCGCTTGGTCTCGGCGGCCGTGTTCGGTTCGGTGGCCCGGCGCACCCCGAACCCGGAGTCCGACATAGACCTCCTCGTTGTCGCCCACGGCCTGCCGGTGGGCCGCTCCAGGCGGGTGGAGGAGTTCCAGGCCGTGGACGAGGCCGTCGAGCCGCATCTCCGCGCTCTCGAGGAGCGTGGAATCAGCACCCGGCTGTCGCCGGTCTTCCGCACTCCGGCCGAGGTCCAGGAGGGCGGGCCCCTCTTCCTCGACATGACGGAGCATGTGCTCCTCCTCCACGACCGAGGCGGATTCCTCCAACGCTACCTGGACCGCCTGCGGGCCGAACTTGAGAAGACCGGCGCACGCCGGCTCCGTTACAAGGGCGCCTGGTACTGGGACCTCGGGCCCGGTAAGGGGGATGGCTCTCGATGAAGAAGACGACCCTGGCCCAGGCCTAAGGGTCGTACTCCGATGTGGTGCGGGAGGCCCAAGAGGTCGTTGAACTCGCCCTCAAGGGACTGCTCCGAGAAATCGGCATAGATCCCCCCAAGCAACACGATGTGGGCGACCTCGTCGTGGAATACCGGGACCGCCTGGCACCTGACGTCGAGGCTCAGGCCGAGAAGCTCGCCGCCATCTCCAAGCGCCTGCGGCGGGAGAGAGAACTCGCCTTCTACGGCGACGTGGACTTCATCCCCACCGCCGAGTACGACCTCAACGATGCCCGGAGAGCGCTCGGCGAAGCTCGGTTGGTGGTCGAAGCCGTCCGGAGGATGGTCACGGTGCCTGTGTGAAAGGCCCTCCTCCGCGGGTCCTTCCCGTTCTCCATCTTCTTCTTCCTATCTTCTTCCTTGGCGCTCACGCCGTTGCTCCTGTTCCTGCCGGCGCCTGTGCTTAAGGGGCCGCGAGGCCGCCTAGCGCACGGGCCGTGCTCCGCGGCCGGCAGGCAGGTTCAGGTGACTATTCCGACGAATCCCGCAGCGGGACAACCGTGACTAAGGGAGGCTGTGCGATATGCGGGTCGAGGAGGTCCGGAAGATCTGCGTCCTGGGCTGCGGGAACATGGGGTCCCAGATAGCCCTGAACGCGGCCATCCACGGGTTCAAGGTCTGGAACATGGACGTCAAGGAGGAGATGGTCGAGAAGGCGAGGGCCTTCACGGAGCAGTACCTTCCGGGGAGGGTCCGCAAAGGGCGGCTCACACAGGAGCAGGCCGAGGCGGCGGCCGCGAACATCACCTACACGACGGACATGGAGGAGGCGGCCCGCGGGGCCGACTTCGTCATCGAGGCCGTCTCGGAGAAGCTCGACCTGAAGCGGCGGGTGTTCCGGGAGCTTGACCGCATCTGCCCGCCTGACGCCGTGCTCGCGACCAACAGCTCCTTCATCGTGAGCTCGAGGATCGCCGACGTGACGGGGCGGCCGGACAAGGTCTGCAACATGCACTTCTTCAACCCCGCCCTGGTGATGGAACTCGTGGAGGTGGTCCAGGGGCCGCACACCTCCGACGAGACGGCCCGGCTCACCATGGAGCTGGCGCGGAAGATGGGCAAGACGCCGGTCCTCCTGAAGAAGGAGGTCTATGGCTTCCTCGTCAACCGCATCCTCGCCGCGCTCATGAAGGAGGCCCTCTGGCTCGCGGACATGGAGGTCGCCGGGGTCGAGGACATCGACACGGCCGTCACCAAGGGGCTCGGCCATCCCATGGGTCCCTTCCGCCTCATGGACCTCACCGGCATCGACCTCCACTACGACATCGCCATGGAGCGCTACCGGGAGACGGGGGACCCGGCCGAGCGGCCCAGCCCGCTCGTCGTGGAGAAGGTCGTCAAGGGCGAGTTCGGGCGCAAGACGGGCAAAGGGTGGTACGAGTACGGGTCGTGACCGCGGCGCAGAGGCCCGGAGCGGCCTATGAGGCGAAGCGGCCCCTCGCGGGCCGCCTCCAGGGTCTGCAGGGCCGCTCCGGCGCGTGCCGCTCACGCCGAGGCCGCTGTCTTCTTGGCCTTCCCGTAGGCGAGGGTCATGGCGATCACGTCCCAGGGCATGACCACGCAGTTCACCAACAGTCCGATGACCGGGATGGCTCCCAGCACCGAAGCCACCACGGACGCGATCACGCTTATCACGACGATCTCGACCGGAACCTTCAAGGCCAGAGAACAGCTCCTGGAAAGGGCCTGACGGACGCCCATGTCGTCCACCATGAGGGCTATCGGGGCCAGGCACAGGAAGAAGAAGGCCACGAGGCCGGGGAGGACGAGAAGGGCCAGGCCCAGGCCGACCACGATGTAGATGATGACGGTCGTGGCGGCGAGGGAGGGCCATCTGGACAGTGCCGCCCTGTAGGCCTCGCTCGGCGACACCTTTCCGCCGCCGATCTGGGTCTTGGCCGCGTGGATGAGAGCGCCGAGCATGAGGACGCTGCCGAGGGCGATGATCAAGAGCAGGACCACGAACGCGGTGCCGAGGCCCAGGAGCGCCGCGGGCTCCGTCAGGTTCTCTCCGGCGGCCGTCACCGCCATGAGTGAGAGCGAGAGCAGGAAGCCGGGCACGAGGAAGACGAGGGAGATGACGACGTACGTCCCGATTTGGGCGCGGAGCAGCTTGAAGGAGCGGGCGAGAAGGACGCCCAGGCCTTCGACGCTCACAGGCTGAGCGGGGGTGGACATGCGGGTTCAACTCCTTTCCTCGAGCGTGCGGCACCCGTCGCTCAGGCGGGTGTTGCCATCTTCTTGGCCTTCCCGTAGGCGAGGGTGAGGGCGATGAGGGTCCAGGGCATCACGACCGCGTTCGCGAGCATCCCGATGAGCGGGATGAGGCCCAGCACCAGAGTGGCCGCAAAGGCGATCAGGCCGATGACGACGATTTCGCCGGGAACCTTGAGGGCCAGGGAGCAGCTCCTCGACAGCGCCTGACCGACGCCCGTATCGTCCACCATGAGGGCTATCGGGGCCAGGCACAGGAAGAAGAGGGCCGCAAGACCGGGGAGCACGAGGAGATACAGGCCGAAGTAGACCGCGCCGAAGGTGACGACGCTCACGGCCACCAGAGCGAGCCACTTGGACAGGGCGGTCTTGAAGCTCTCACCCAGAGAGGCCTTCCCTCCGCCTATCTGCGTCCTCGCGGCATGGACGAGGGCGCCGAGCGCCAGGGCGCCGCCGACGAGGCCCGGAACGGAAAGAACCAGGAGAGCCGTGCTGCCGAGGGTCATGAGCGCCGTGGCTCCGGCCGGACTGTAGATGGAGGCGTGCACCCCCATCATCCTGGCCATGACCTGCGACACCACGGAGACCGGTAGGAACACGGCGAGGTAGATGACGACGTACAGCCCGAGCCGGGCGAAGAGAAGGTTGAAGGAGCGGCTGAGGAGAGCTCCCAGGCCTTCGCCCGCGCCGAGGGGCTGGGTCGGGGTAGACATCGAGCATCACCTCCCTTCCGTGTGACCATGAATCCGAGCGCCTGGCGGCCGGCCCCGCGAGCGGGGGCCGCCCGTGTCCTCGCCCGGGGTCGTCCATCCCGTCGAGCCGTGCCGGAGCCACGACCACCGGCGGCGAGAACACCTTCACCTCATGGTACTCGTCGACCCGGTCCCTCTTGCCTCCAGCTTGGCGGACGGGCGGGGCAGAAGACGGGAAGCGGCCGGTCGAGGGGCCGCTTCCAGGACGTCGGGCCGCGTTCCGGCCCCTGCCGTTCAGGCAGAAGCCGCCATCTTCTTGGCCTTCTCGTACGCGAGAGTGAGGGCGACGAGGGCCCAGGGGGCGACGACGCAGATTCCCAGCCTCCCGACGAGCGGGATGAGGCTGAGCACCGCTCTGGCGGCGAAGGCCAAAAGACCGATGACGACGATCTCCCCGGGAACCTTCAGCGCCAAAGAGCAGCTTCTGGACAGGGCGTTACCGACGCCCACGCCGTCCACCATCAGGGCTATCGGGGCCAGGCACAGGAAGAAGAGGGCCGCAAGACCGGGGAGCAGAAGGAGAAGCGAACCCACGAGGACCGCCAGACCCACGACGACGGTCACGGCCACCAGAGGGAGCCACTTGGACAGGGCCGCCTTGTAGGCCTCACCCACCGAGACCCTGCCCCCCGCCATCTGCGTCTTCGCGGCGTGTATGAGGGCGCCGAGGACCAGGGCGTCGGCGAAGGCGGCGATGACGACAAGCAGCACAAGACCTCCGCCGCCGACGCCCAGGAGCGCCATGGCCTCAGAAGGACTCTCGACGAAGACAGCGCCGGCCACCACAACAGGTTGAAGGAGCGGCTGAGAAGGGCACCCAAATCGTCGGCCCTCGCCGGCTGAGTGGGGGCAGACATCCAGGTTCACCTCCCTTCACCATGACCGGCAACACGTCCTCACTATATAGCACCCTCCGGTATGAGCGTCAACGGCGGGCCTGGCTTCCGCCCTGCCCGCGAAGGCCGGCCGGCCGCCTCCCAGACCGGGACGGGAGCGGACGGCAAGGGCCGGGACCGACTTCACACAGTCGGTCCCGGCCCATCCGGCGCTTCCCGGACTCTCTCCGGGCTCTGTCACCCGCGCCGGGAGGGGCCGGTCGGCCCGCCCCGACAGCCTCTCTCATCCGTCGGCCTTGGCGGTGATGGTCACGGTCGTGACCATGCCCCGGGCGACGAGGACGGTCACGCTGTCGCCGGTCGCGACCTCGCTGTGCTCGACCTCGACACCCTCATGATAGACCTTTGCCGCCGGGTCGACGGCGAAGGTGACGTTCTCCTCGCCGGAGCTGATGGTGAGGGTCATGAGCTTGCCGCCGGCGTCGACGACCACGCCGACGACGGTCCCGTTGACCTCGGTCACGGTGTAGGTGGCCGTGATAACCGTGACCTGGTCCTGGGCGTTCAGCTCGAGGACCACATGGTCTCCCGGGCGCACCTCGCCCAGGGCCGCTGGCTCACCGTTCACCGTGACCGTCACGTCCGGAGCCACGTCGTAGGTCTCCTCGTCGGCCA
>ENA-OSAI01000467-OSAI01000467.1-marine-sediment-metagenome-genome-assembly--contig:-NODE-467-length-14906-cov-8.945795_pt1 | contig 14906 bp, 13 predicted proteins | sample MGYA00237871_ERZ529316 | MGnify/ENA primary metagenome ERZ529316 (study PRJEB26369, sample SAMN03142814) | marine sediment metagenome | biome: marine; feature: borehole; material: sediment... | reverse complement strand
TCATATCACACGCCATCGGCGCGGCGTCCTTGACCGGCAGTCGCCCTCCCGTCCGGCGGCAGGGCACGGGATGCTCTACCAGTACGGCGCGGGGACCCACTGCGGGTAGGACGCCGGGAACAGCGCCGCCAGGGCCTGCCGGTGCTCGGCGGCCACCACCGTCCCGGGAAGCATCCCCGCCTCCGCCCCGCCGGCCCGGCCTGTGACCATCAGGGTGAAGGCCTGCGGTGACAGCCGCGTGACCGGGACCCCCGCTTCCGACCCGGCCCGCCCGCCGACGAGCCTCACCCGTCCGCCCGCGAAGGTGAGGCGCATCCTCTTCGGCCCCACGTCAAGGACCACCTGTGTCCCTTCTTCCAGGCCGGCCGCCTCCGCCCGCGCGGCGAGAGCCACGGCGATGTCAGCGAGCAAGAGGCCGCGGTTCGTCACCGACACACCGCCATCGTACGCCGGTCCCACCGTCACACGGGCCGAGGCCCTCAGCCGGGCCAGTCTGGAGAACGGGTGGTCCGGCGGACCGGTGAACTCCACCCGCGCGAGTCCGGAGGCGGCCGCGCGCCCGGCCGCCCAACGCAGGACCTCCACGAGGGCCTCCTGCGGCTCCGCCCCGACCTCGGAAAGACGCAGGGTCCCCGCGCCCCGGGAGCCGCGCGGGGCCTCGACCCTTACGTAGCCCACAACGTCCGGCCCGCGGCGGAGGACATGGAACTCCGTCCCGCCGCGCCTGCTCAGCCATACCCAGGGCTCCGCGGGCCTGACCACCGAGCACGGTGTTCCGGCCGTCGCGGCGTCGTAGAGAGCGACGACCCGAGACAGGTCGGCCTGGGACAGCGGCTCCCAGGAAGCTCCGTCCATGCCTGGGAGGCGGCCGACGGCGGAGGGGCTGAAGGTGGTCGAGTAGGAGCCGAGGCAGGGCACGACGTCCGGTCGCGCATCCAGCGGCACCCCTCCTCTGAACACGGCCAGGCGGAAGCCTCTCGACCTCACGAAGGCCACCGTGTCCCCGAGGAGAACCTCTTCGAGGCCCCGGCCCCGGAAGCCCGGGTCGACAGCGACCGGGGTCAGAACGGCCGACTCGACGGGGACCCCGGCTATCCTCACCCTCCGGGGAACGACAAGAGCCAGAGCGACCAGCCGTCCCTCGAGCTCGACGACCCGGACGTACTCCGGCAGGTGGTCAGGGTCCGTGCAGGTCAGGAGGTCGAAAAGCTCTACGTCGAACCCGGCCGACGCCGCGAGGGACCGGCAGGCCGCCCTTTCCGCGGCCCGGGCGCCGCGGGCCGTGCCCGCAGGGAGGGTACGCATGGTCAAGGGACCACCCGCCATAGGCCGCACCTCACGGGGCCGCACCCGTTCCGGACTCGCCGACCTCATCCTCCAGCCAGGCCACGCGGTTGCGCCCCAACGCCTTGGCCCGGTAGGAGGCACGGTCGACGGCCATGAAGAGGGTCTCCCGCCCGACGATGCCCGGACCCGGGAAGGTCGCCACGCCGATGCTGACGGTCAGTCTGATTTCATGGGGTCCGACCCTGAAGGTGGTCTCTTCCACCGTGCGGCGCAGGCGCTCGGCCAGCGCAACGGCCCCTTCCCGGTCCGTCTGCGGAAGCACCAGGAGGAACTCCTCCCCGCCGTACCTCCCGACCAGGTCCGAGCGGCGGACGCTCTCGCTGATGAGGGCGGCGAGCCCCCTCAGGACCTCGTTGCCCACAGGGTGCCCGTAGGTGTCGTTGACGGCCTTGAAGCGGTCCACGTCCATCAGGAGACAGGAGACGACTTGCCCGTGGCGCTTGGCCCGCGCGAGCTCCTGGTCGCACCTTTCAACGATGTGCCCGACGTTGTAGAGGCCGGTCAGGCTGTCGGTGACCGACCGTCGCGCCAGCTCCTCGTTCTGTCTCCGGAGGTCGGCGACGAGTGCCGCCTGGTGGAGGTTCACTCTGATGCGGCCCCAGAGCTCGTCGGGCTCGAACGGCTTGAGGATGAAGTCGACGGGCGGCAGCCGCAGGGTCTCCTGAAGGACCGGCATCTTGGGGCGTGTCACCATCGCCAGCACAGGGAGCCACCGTGTCGCCCGGCTGTTGCGGACGGAGACCACCAGCCGCTCGAAATCCTCCGCCCCACAGCGGTCGGCGTCGACGATGAGGAGCACGGGCTCGGTGGAGGCAAGGAGTTCGCTCAGCGCTTCCTCGGTGCCGGCGACGACGACCCGGTAGGCCTCTGAGGCGTGCCTCAGCGTGGCCTCGACCGCCGAGGACAGCTCGACCCCGTCCCGGCGGCCGGGTTCGAAGATGACGACCGTCTTGTCCTTCTCTCCGTCCGGTCCGCGGTCCACAGCCCCCCGAGTCCCCTTCCCGTTCGAGAAGACCCAAGACGAAGAGGCCGGCCTGGCCGGCCCCTTCCACCGCTTCCGGCCGTCCCGCCCGGCCGGAGCCCTCCAGCGGAGCGCCCGGCTACGGCGCGGCCTCGACGGCCTTCACTCCGGGCACACGGTCTTTCAGGAACCGTTCGATGCCGTTCTTGAGCGTCAGGGTGGCCATCGGGCACCCGCCACAGGCTCCGGTGAGCCTGACCTTGACCACGCCGTCCTCCAGCCCGACGAACTCGACGTCGCCGCCGTCAGCCTGGAGGCGGGGCCGGATGAGCTCGAGAGCTTCCTTGACCTCCTTCTCCAACGCGACACCTCCGTTGCCGGTCGGCTACACCGCCCGGCCTTCTCTCCGGACCGCTCCGGCCCTAGCCTTACCCGGAGTCGTCCGCATCTTCCCTAAGCTACGCCGCCCGCGTCCGTTTACCTCCACCGGTCAGGGTGAGCAGTAGATGAAGTTGGACATGATCCACAGGAAGAAGCCTGACCCCGCCCGGGTCCAATGGACGGCATCGACCCAGGCCTCGACCCGCCAGGCTTCCCGGCCTCCGGCCGCCGGCGGAGGCAGCGGCTCGAAGGTCAGTTCGCGCCCGAAGGTGTTCGCCACGACCGTGCCGTTCCGAACGAGCCTTATCCAGGCCGAGGCCGGCAGGGCCACCTCGAACCGCACCCGGCGGCCCGCAGGGACCGTGTCGCCGGAGACGTACCGGCGCCCGTCGCCGTCGACCTCCCGAGCCTGGAAGGTGAACCCGTGGGGGCGGCCCCAGGCGCGGTTGAGCATGAAGGCCCGGCCCTGTCCGAGGGCCTTCAGGACGGCCGCCGCCCTGGCCTGCGGAGGGCCCTCGACGGCCTCGCTCTCCACCCAGACCGCCGTCTGCAGGGTGGAGAAGGCCCGCTCGTAGGGGAAGACGGTGAAGCGCAGCCCCCGCCACCAGGCCGGGTAGGCGTGCGCGTCCGTGCCGGCGATGCCCACCACGTGGCCGGAGGCCGCCAGCCTGTCCCAGCGGGCGACGGTCCTGGGGTCGGGAGGCGGGACGGCGCGGTAGAACCCGGCCAGGAAGGCCCGGATGAGGTCTCTCCGGCTCCTCAGGAGCCGCGACCAGTCCGTCGACAGGTTCCAGACCTCCAGGCCCGTGAACCCACGGACCGTCCAGTCCTCCCACCGGTAGCTCCGGACGCCGAGGAACGGGTTCCCCTCGTCATCAGGGTGGGCCACGAAGCCCAGCACCCCCGGGCGTCCGCCCACGGCCTCGATGTACGAGGCCGGGTCCGGCCAGCCCGGGATGTCCTCCGGGGCCGGCGCCTCCGCGGGGTCGAGCCCCAGGACGAGGTAGTGGTTCTTCGGGGGACTGTACTCCAGCCCCGGCAGGAGCAGGACCCCACGGTGGACGAGCGGCGCCCGGGCAGGCGTCCCTCCGCCCGAGGCCCGGCCCCGCCCTCCGGAAGGAGTGCGCCGCCGCGGCCGAGCAGCAGGGAGGTCCCCCGTGACCCGAGGGACGTGGTCGGTGATGGCGACGAAATCCAGTCCGACGGCGGCGGCCTTCTCGAGGATCTCCTCGGGAGTACCGCTCCCATCGGACCCGGTCGAATGACAGTGCAACGACCCGACGAGAAGCTTCAGGGGCCCGGCAGCCCCCTCGTTCGCGGACGGCACGATTCGGCACCCGGCCCTCTCACACGCCACCCGCCCGTCCGACCCGGACCGTTCTAGTCACCGATGTCCTCGAACCGGTCCTTCAGCCTCTTCATGACCTCGGGCATCGTCGTGTACTCCATCTCGTCGAGCGGCAGGCGGTGAGGCTCGAACGGGCCCAGGCGCCGGAAGAAATCGGCGAGTTCCAGGGCCTCGGAGCGCGCCCGGTCGAAGGCCGGGTCTCTGAACAGGTCCTGGGGACCGATGAGCCGGCCGTCGCAGAGCTGGAACCCGAAGGCGACCACCCTGGGCGGCCCGTCGAAGCGCGTCGGGGTCGACTGGGCCTGGCTGACAGGCATGAGCGGCCCGTTGTGTGACCCCCGCATCCAGCCGGAGACGATGTGCGGGTGGGCGAAAGGCTCGAGGATCTCACCGACGGCCGGAAGGCCGCTCTGCGCCCGGACGATGAGCACCGGGTCGTCCTTCCCCACGTAGCGCCCTGCCATGAGGTTGAGGCGCTGGGTCGTGGAGACGGAGGCTATCTCCCCCGCCTTGGTGTACACGGACTTGATGGTGTAGCGTCCGGCCGCCCCGATGAGGACCAGGATGTCGTAGTACTCCTCCGGGAGGGAGAAGAGGATTTTCTTGTTCTCGTAGAGGTCGTGCACCTCGAACAGGAAGCCGGCGTGCATCTTCGGGTCGATGACCAGGCCGGCGGTGTTGAACGGGTCGGCGAAGATCTTGAAGAGCGGGAAGTTCCAGGCTCCCGGCTCCGTCTTGTCGGCCATGAAGATGATGACCGGCTCGGAGGGCCGCTCCTCGAACTCCATCTCCGCCACACCCGGACCCATGCCCTTCACGTTCCCCGAGAACGCGTCACTCAGAAGGTCCTGCCCGGCTCCGTAGAGCTTCATCTTCTTGGCCACGGCCGTGCAGGCCACGAACGTGTCCCAGGCCAGCCGGTGGACCGTCTCGGAGTCGACACCTTGCCGGTGGGTCATGATGAGTTGCATGTCGTCACCGCAGGAGGTGACATGGAAGTCGACAAGGATCTCCCCGGCGTCGGCGAGCGACTGCCTGGCCCGCTCGACCAAGGCCGGGTGAACTCCTGAGTGGCCGACCCACCCCCCCACGTCGGCCTTGATGACGCTGAGCGTGATCTTGCTCCTCTCCAAATCGACCCTCTCCCCTCGGCGGTCAAGAACTGGTTCTCGTGGCAGGCCCGGATTCGAGCCCGGCCGGACCATATCCTCCACCGGACCCGAATTCCCAAGGTTCAGGAGCCTCCCGCCCGGTCAGGTATGCTTATTCCCGGGGGGGCGCGCGGAGCACCGCCGGAGCGCTCCACGGCCGACCGCCGGGCGGGGACCCCGGGGCTCGACCACCGGGGGCCAAGGGGCCGACCGACCACCGGTAAGGAGGGTTAAGCCTCGACCCCGACCGCTGTCAGGAGGGCCTTCCAGTCGCAGTGGGTCCGGAGGTTCCTCCTCGCCACGGAGACGGCCTCGGCGTCCCCGGGCCGGATCTTGCGGGACACGTCATGGAGCTTCTCCGCCGCCGTGTAGGTGTCGTAGTGGACCAGGATGACGGGGACCTCTTTCTCCGCGGCCCGCGCCAGGACGCGCACATCCGGATACAGGCCGCCCGTCAGGATGAGCACGGACGTGCTCGTCTCCAGGGCGGCGAGGGCCAGGTCGGCGCGGTCACCGCCCGTGATGACGGCCTTGTTCGTCGCGCGGCGGAGGTAGCTGAGGGCGCTCTCCAGGGTCATGGCGCCGACGAGGACATCCTCGACCACCCGGTCGAGATGCTCTTCGCCGACCAGGATCTCCCCGTTCAAGACCTCCTGGAACTCCGCCACGGTGGGAGCCGAGAGTTCAAGGGACCGCGGGATGACCCCGAGGACCTTGTAGCCGGCCTTGGCCAGGTTCGGGCGGTAGATGCCCCTGGTCTTGTCCAGAAGGGTGCGGGGGACGTTGTTGAAGATGACGCCGGCCAGAGGCACGTTCTCCCGCTCGATGTGCCGGCAGAGCAGGAGGGCGGCGTCAAGGGAGTAGTCGTTCAGCACCTTCGAGACGAGGACCGCGGTCGACCCGAACTCCCGCGCCAGGGACACCGCGTCAAGACCCACGCTCATCATGACGTAGGGCCAGTTGGTCCCCTCGACGATGACCACGTCGGCCTTCGCGCCGACCTCCTCGAAGCCTTTGCGGATGGCCTCGATGTCACGCTTGGGGTCCTCGTACCTCGCCAGGTAGTGGGGGCTGGCGACGAAGGGCGATATCTTCTCCGCCGGGTGGGGCAGTTCGAGGACCTCTCTCATGAGCACGGCGTCGTCATCGACGGCGTCCCCGACCCCCGCCGGCGTCCAGACCGGTTTGTAGTAGCCGACGCTGACACCGCGCTCCTTCAGCTTGAGGGCCAGGGCGAGGCAGATGGCTGTCTTGCCGCTGCCGTACTGGCCCATCACGAACAGGCTCCTCACCAGAGAAGGCACCTCCTCAGGAGATGGTCATCTTCACGTCGAGCGCGCAGACCCCCTTCTCGTAGGCGACAAGGGGGTTGATGTCGAGCTCGGATATCTCGGGGAAATCCCTCACAAGCTGGGCCACACGGGCGATGGTCTCGGCCACGGCCGCGCTGTCCAGGGGAGGCCGGCCCCGGTAGCCCCGCAGGAGGGTGTTCGCCTTGGTCTCCAGGATCATCCCCTCTATCTCCTCCATGGTCAGGCCCTTGGCCAGCCTGAAGGAGACGTCCTTTATCAGGTTGACCCAGATGCCGCCCAATCCGAACATGACCAGCGGGCCGAACTGCACGTCCCGGCTGACCCCGACGATGAACTCGGTCCCTCCGGGCATCATCTTCTGGACCTCGACACCCTCCACGGGCACCTGGGGCAGGGCGCGGTGGACGTTCTCCAGGATTCCCAGGAAGCCTTCTCTGACCGCGGCGGCGTCCTCAAGACCGACCTTGACCCCTCCCACATCGCTCTTGTGGGTGATCTTGGGAGAGGCCACCTTGAGGACGACGGGGTAGCCGAGCCTGCCGGCCGTCTCCACCGCCTCGGAGACCCGGGCGGCCAGCTCGATGGGCGCGGCCGGGATGCCGTAGGCCTCAGCCACCTTGTGGGCCTCACTGCCGAGAAGGACCAGCCGGCGCTTGCTCTTGACCGCGGCGAATATCTCCCTGACCTTGTCGCGGTCGACGTCGTCGAACACGGCGCCCCGGCCGACCGGAGGCCGCTTCATCAGCTCCCCGTACCTGACGAGCCCCGAAAGGGCCATGACCGCCCGCTCCGGAAACTCGTAGGTCGGCAGGCCCGACTGCTCGAGAGTCTCGTTGGCCTCCCGCACGTTCTCGCCGCCGAGGAAGGCGGCGACGACCGGCTTCGCCGGGAACCTCTTCCTCTCCTCGATGATGCCCCGGGCCACCTCGGCCGGGTCTATGCCGGCCGGGCGCGTGAGGAGGCAGACCACGGCGTCCACCCCGGGGTCGGCGAGGACCAGGCGGAACGCGTTCCGGTACACCTCGGCGGTCGCATCCCCCAGCACGTCGACGGGGTTGTAGATGTTCGCCGCCGGGGGGAGGACACCGCGGAGCTCTTCGAGGGTCTCCTTGCTGAAGCCGGCCATGGTGAGCCCCCTGGCCTCGACCTGGTCCGTGGCGATGATGCCCGGACCCCCCGAGTTCGTCACGATGGCCACGCGGCGGCCCTTCGGGACGGGCTGGGTGGCGAAAGCGGTCGCGTAATCGAAGAGCTCCTCCATCGTCGCGGCCCGGATGATGCCGGCCTGCCTGAAGGCCACGTCGTAGGCCAGGTCGCTGCCTGCCAGAGCTCCGGTGTGCGAAGAGGCGGCCTTGGCCCCGGCCTGGCTGGTCCCGGACTTGATGATGACCACGGGCTTCTTCCGGGCGGCCCGCGACGCCTCCTCCACGAACTCCTCTCCGCGCTTGACGTCCTCGATATAGCCCAGGATGACCTTGCTGTAGTCGTCCTCGGCCGCGTCCCTGATGAAGTCCAGCTCGTCGAGGACGGCCTTGTTCCCCAGGCTCACGAACTTGGAGAAGCCGATGCCCCGCTCAAGGCTCCAGTCGAGGATGGCCGCGCAGAGAGCCCCGCTCTGGGACAGGAAGGCGATGTCCCCCCGGTGCGGGAAGCCGGCCGAGAAAGAGGCGTTCAGCGGCGTGTGGGTGCCCATGATGCCGAGGCAGTTGGGCCCGACCATGGTCATCCCGTACCGCCGGCAGGTCTCGACAAGGTCCTTCTCTAGGGCCAGCCCTTCCTTGCCCACCTCCCTGAACCCGGCGGTGACGACCACCAGGCACGGAACGCCCGCCTCCCCGCACTCGCGGACGACGGTGAGGGCCGCCTTGGCCGGCACGGCCACCACGGCCAGGCCGACCGGCTCAGGGACGGCCGCGACGCTGGGGTAGCACTTGAGGCCGAGGATCTCCTCTTCCTTCGGGTTCACGGGATAGACGGGTCCCTTGTACCCCGATTCGAGGACGTTCTTCAGGATGGCGTGACCTATCTTACCCTCGGTCTTGGAGGCGCCGATGACAGCCACGGACGAGGGATGGAAGAGGTGTTCGAGAGTCGACCCCCTCCGCCCGGACGGTCTTCCTCCCACTGACACCCTCACCTCACGAAGGACTGCATAGTTAGGTTCTCCCCGGGGGCGGTCCGGCAGACGCCCGCACCACGCCGGTCCGGCGGACACCCTCGGGCAGGATGACCCGCACGCCGCCGGCTCTGACCGAGAAACGCACCGGGAGCTCGCCGACCAGGTCGCCGTCGGCATGCACCGGAACGGCACCGGCGGCACGAGCCGAGCCGGCCACCCGCAGGACCACCTCGCGGCCGCGCAGCACCCTCACCTTCGGGTGCCCCGGATGCCGTCCCGCGAGGAGCAGGGGCACGAGGACCGAGAGGTCGGCCAGGTTCACCGGCAGCACCAGGCACACGTCGAGGTAGCCGTCAGCCGGGTAGGCCGGCGGGACGATCCTGACACCCTTGCCGTAGAAGGCCCCGTTCCCCACCGCCGCCAGCAGAGCCTCGAGTTCGAGGGCCTGCCCGTCGAGGACGACCTCGAGCGGGACAGGCCTGAAGGACGCGAGCGAACGCAGGGCAGCGACGAGGTACCCCGTCACCCCGTGAAGGCCGAGCCGGCCTTGCTCACCGTACGTGCGGGCGATGACGGCGTCGAGCCCGGCTCCGGCCACGTTGAGAAACGTCCTCGCGGCCTCCCCGCCGCCCGGGAACTCGACGAGCCCCAGGTCGCACGGGACGGCCCGGCCCCGGGCGACGACCCGGCAGGCCTCCCAGGCGTCCAGAGGCAGGCCCAGCGAGTAGGCCGTGCCGTTGCCCGTCCCGGCCGGGATTATGCCCAGCTCGAGCCCTGTATCGGCGGCGAGGCCCGCGGCCAGGCGCACCGTGCCGTCACCCCCGACGGCCACGAGGGCCGAGGGGGGACGCCCCCGCCGGGCGAGTTCGTCCGCGGCCGACCTCACGGCCGCCGCGGCCTCGGCCGGACCCCCTGGAAGGACGAGAAAGGCTTCCAGACCCAGGCCTCCCAGGGTGTGGACGACCTGGCGGGCCACCCGCAGGGCGGCGCCGCCGCCGGCCGCGGGGTTGCCGAGCACGAGAACGGTCCTGGTGCGTGTCGGCCCCGACGAACAAGACCCGGCCACCCGGCACCGCCCTCCCCGCAGGCCTGGAACGGAATAAAGTCTATCGCCCCCGTCCGGGGGGGTCAACAGCCCGGGGAATCGCCGGAATTCGGCGTCAATACGCGCCCATCTCCGTCTGGATGGCCTCGAGGAAGGAGAGGTCGTCCGTCAGGCGTCTGGCGGCGTCGAGGTACTCCTCGATGGTCCGGCGTCGGGCCCGGACGTCGATGCGGAAGGTCTTGATGGCCTCCTCGAAGTCCTCCGGGCCCACGGCGTCCGCCCCGCGGTCGAAGGCCGTGCGCTTGGCCCTCGTGACGACCTCCTCCAGCTCGGCCCCTGAGAAGTTCTCGGTCCGCGGCACGACCTTCTCCCGGAGGTAGGCGATGAGCTCTTCCTCCGGCAGGGCCAGCGGGGTCGGCGGATGCCGACTGCCCTCACCGAGGCCGAGGTGGACGCGCATGACCTCCAGGCGCGCCGCAGGCCCGGGGTAGAGGAAGGGTATCTTGTAGTCGAAGCGCCCGGTCCGGGTGAAGGCCTCGTCCAGGTGGTCGGGCACGTTCGTCGTCCCGACGATGATGGCCTCGCGGTCGGGCCGCCCCAGCCACTCCAGGAACTGGGAGAAGACGCGCCGGGTCTCCTCCCCGGCCCCGTCGGCCACGGCCGCGCCCCGCTTACCGAACCGGTCGATCTCGTCCACGAAGACCACCGCCGGAGACATCTTCTCCGCCAGGCGGATGGCGTTCTTCATCTTCTGCCCGGACTCGCCGAGCCACTTGGAGTAGATGTTCTCGGTCACCAGGTGGATGAAGGGCAGGTTTATCTCGCTGGCCAGGGCGTTGGCGAAGAGGCTCTTCCCTGTGCCCGGAGGCCCGAAGAGGAGGAGCCCCCGGGGGAGCGGGACCCCGATGCGCCGGGCCCGGTCGGGCCGGGAGAGGACGTTGATGATGTACCGGCGGACGAAGTCCTTGATGACCTCGTAGCCGCCGATATCGGCAAAGCTCGACCTGGGGTCGGTGACCTCGAGCACCCCTGACTTCTTGACCAGCTCGGACTTGAGCGCCTTGATACGGCCGATGTCGAAGGCCTTCTCGGTGTAGTAGGTCTCCAGGAGGATGCTCTCGAGCTGGTGCAGGTTCAGACCGGCCGTGGCGATGACGAGCTCGGTCACCTGCTCCTCGGCGAGAGGGACCTCGAGCTCGCGGGCGACCGACTCCACCAGCCGCTGGCGTTCCTCCCGGGAAGACGGGTCGACGGTGATGACGACCGAGAGTTCCCGGGTGAAGTCGTCAAGGATCCTCTCCACCGCGGGAGTGACGATGAAGACCGTCGAGCCGTTGGCGATGACGAGGGGGTCGATAGCCCAGGACTTGAGGGCCGCCCTGAGCCCGGTCTCGTGCTCCCGGTTGTCCGAGATGTTCTGGATTATGAAGACCGAGCGAGAGGTCTTGAGGGGCTTGTCGACCTCCTTGAGGGCGGCCTTCAGGGTGGCCAGCCGCGTCGCGTCCTCCCCCAGCTTCCTGGAGAGGACCGACGAGCCCGCCTCCTTGCGGTAGGGGGTGGTCACGATCTCCTCCCCGCGCAGCCCCAGCCGCCCCAGTCCCTCCCACTCGTCGTAGACGAAGATGCTGTCGGCCTTGCCGTAGTCGGGATGACGGAGGAGGTAGTGCTTGAGCTGGAGCAGACGCGCGGGGTCCCCCGTCTCGAAGCACACGACAGGCGAGTAGTTGCTCTTGCGCTTGATGAGACCTGTCTCTATCCAGGAGGTGTCGAACCGGGCGTAGGTCATCTCGGTCCCTTCTTCGGGCCGGGTCGGGCGGAGCCGCCGGTGTCCGGGACCCCACCTCTGTTCACCCGCACGGGGAGTCGAACTCCTCCCGGACCTCGAGCCCCAGGGCCCTCAGGGCTCCGCGGAGCCGCCGGGCCTGGCCATGGCTGTAGAACTCGACGACATCCACCCTGTCCCCGCCGACCCTGACCTCGAGGAAGCTCCGCAGGGAGCGGGGCCCTGAAAGGACTGCGGGGGCCGCCGCCGGGTCTCTGCGCCCGGGGCCTCTGAGCCGCGGCGAGGTTCCCGCTGAGGACTTCATTCTCTCGTCGGGACCCGGTCCCTCTCTTCCTCCTCGACCCCTGTCTCGGCCTCGATCTCGGCCGGGGTCTTCCTCCTGGCCCGCACCGGGTCGACCTCGAGCCCGAACCGCGCGAGGATTCCCGCGAGGCGCTCGGCCTCCTCAAGGCAGTCGTCCCCCACGAAGCCGCGGAAGTCCGCCTCCACCGACCCGTCACGCTCCACCTTGACCCTTATCTCGCGTGTCATGGCTCTAGAGCGTCCCTCTCACGACCACGGCCCGCGCCTCGCCTCTTCCGCCCCCGGCCTCACCTATCTCCACGGAGTAGTTCATCTGCTCGAGAGCCCTCGCGACGGCGAGAGCCGTGTAGTTCTGAGCGATGCGCTCGCGTATCTCGGCGCCCACCCGCTGGTAGCCGCCGTAATGGTCGTAGATGAAGACGACCTCGCCGGAAGGCTCGACCCGCACGCCCACTCCCCGGGGGAACTCAGGGGTGACCACCGCGAAGTCGCACACGGTCACCCGGCCGTAGTAGTCTGTTATGCGGTCGGTGACCCGCCCGCCCAGCTCGTCCGCGGCGGCCTGGACCGCCTCCTCCATGAGGCGCCAGGTCGGGTCGACCTCACCGCCGACAAGCCTCTCGGGGGAGAGTCTGATCCTCGTCCGGTACGAGCTTATCACGCTCATCCTCTGCCACTCCTCCCCTGGAGCCTCCGCCGCGCGGCCGCCGGGCGACCGGCCGGAACCCGTCAGTCGAGCTCTATCTCCTTAGACAGGAACTCCCGCAGGCGGTCCTGCCACAGGGTCAGTTCGGCCCTCACCCGGCCGAGCTCGGCCTCGACCTCACGCCGCTCCTTCGCCGCCTCGGACACCGCCTGCTCCACGTCCCTCATGACGGACCTCGGCCGGTCGGCATCCCCGCTGGCGGCCAGCACGGCGAGGGACATCTGGACCTCGAGCTGGGCCCGCCGGTCGGGGTCGGCAACCTCGCGGAGTTCCCTCTCGAGCCGGGCTCTCCTCTCCCTGAGACCGGCCGGGTCGAGGGACCGGAGCTCTCTCTCCCATTCCTCGACCTTGATGGACCGAATGCGGGCGGCCCCACCCTCACGCTGCCACCGCTCGACCCTCTCCCGGTGGACCTCGAGGTCCCGTGCAAGAGTCCTCGCGGCCCTCTCGGCTTCCTCCCGGCGGCGCAGTTCGTTCCGCACCCGCCGGTCGACGTCCTCGAGGGTCTTCTCGAGCTCCATCTCCCTCGCCCGGAGAGCGGAAATCTCCCGGCTGAAAAGCTCCTGCTTCCGGAGACGCAGGAGCTCGGTCACGACAAGAGCCAGGACAACGAACACGGGCAGGGTCAGTCCGGCGGCCGCCAGGACGAGGTAGCCGCCTGAGAGGTCCGGGAAGAGCCAGAGGTCGGCCAGGAGGAAGCCGACCGCGACACTCGCCCCGAGAGCCAGGCCGAGCAGCCGACGGCTCCTCGGGCCGTACTCGTACCGCGTCGTGAGGCGGAACGTGCCCAGGAGCAGGGCGGCGATGACCATGCCCACCAGCCACACGGCCTTCCCCTCCCCTCTCACCGGACGTCTTGCCCTAGGCTGTCCCCCGCCTCCTTAATCTTACTACGAAAGCCGGCCGGTGAGGTTCTTCCTGAACCCCAAGGCCCCGGACCGGCCACACCCTTCACCTCGTCCTCCACGCCGAGACCGGCCAGAAGAACAGCAAGCATCTGCTACAACCCGGCAACTTCAGGCAGAGGCAGGTCCCCACCCCGCTCGCTAAGTAATCTGCCGGAGAGAGACCGGTGGAGACTGTCGCGCCCGCTGGACCCTGAGACCGCCGCGCACCTGTGCACCTGCGAGGGGGAGGTGAGGATGTGGCCGACGCCGGACCGGAACCGGGCCCCACGGAGAGGCCCGACTCCATCCTGGGGCTCGACTGCGGGAGCACGACCACCAAGGCCGCCCTCTACGCGCGTGACGCCGGGGGCCGCCTGACCCTCGTGGGCCGCAGGGACTCCCCCACCACGGTCGAGGCACCCCTTGAAGATGTGGCCGTCGGGGTCAGGGAGGCCGTCGCCGCCCTGGAGGAGACCACCGGCTGGACCCTCCTCGACCCCGGGGGCGACGGCTTCCTGAAGCCGCAGTCCGGGCCCTGCCGCGGCGTCGACGCCGTGGTCGCCACCTCCAGCGCCGGCGGCGGCCTACGGGTGCTGGTGGCCGGGGTCATCCGGAGCATGACCGCCGAGTCGGCCGAGCGGGCCGCCCTGGGCGCGGGCGCCATCGTCAGCGAGGTCATCGCCATCGACGACGGCCGCCGCCCCCACGAGAAGCTCGAACTCATCCGGCAGGTCGAGCCGGACATGATCCTCCTGGCCGGTGGAGTGGACGGCGGGAACGTCTCCCACGTGGCCCACCTGGCCGAGCTCATCTTGACCGCCGGGCCTCGCCCCCGCTTCGCCGGCGACGGGCCCGGCCGGCTGCCCATCGTCTTCGCGGGGAACCGGGACGCACAGGCCCAGGTCAGGGAAATCCTCACCAGCGAGTCCCTCTTCTCCTCCGTCCCCAACATAAGGCCCCGCCTGGAGAGCGAAGACGTTCTCCCGGCCCGTCTCGAGATGCAGGACCTCTTCATGAGGCACGTGATGGCCCACGCGCCGAACTACCGCCGGCTCGTCTCCTGGGTCGAGACCATCATCCCCACCCCGGCGGCGGTCGGCCGCGCCGTGGAGATGGTCGCCCAGAGTCTGGGCGACCCGGTCCTCGCCGTCGATATCGGGGGAGCCACCACCGACGTCTTCTCGGTCCACGACGGGGTCCTTTACCGCAGCGTCGCCGCAAGCGTCGGCCTGAGCTACGGCGCGCTCAACCTCCTCGCACAGACCGGCGCCGAGAACGTCCGCCGATGGCTTGTCGGCTCCTCGTGGTCGGAGACACGCTTCGCCGACGCCGTCGGCAACAAGGCCATCCGGCCCACCACCCTCCCCGAAACCCCCGAGGAGCTCGAACTGGAACAGGCCCTGGCCCGCGAGGCCCTGCGGCTGTCCTGGGCCCGGCATATCGAGATAGTCGTCGGCCTCAAGGGCGTTCACCAGGAGCGAGACCTCGGCAATGTCTTCGACCAGCCCCCTACCGGCCTTCCGCTGGCCCCCGTCCGCCGGCTCAGGGCCGTCGTGGGGAGC
>ENA-OSAI01000465-OSAI01000465.1-marine-sediment-metagenome-genome-assembly--contig:-NODE-465-length-15006-cov-13.057989_pt1 | contig 15006 bp, 13 predicted proteins | sample MGYA00237871_ERZ529316 | MGnify/ENA primary metagenome ERZ529316 (study PRJEB26369, sample SAMN03142814) | marine sediment metagenome | biome: marine; feature: borehole; material: sediment... | reverse complement strand
CCCACTGCCAAGCCCATAGCGGACTTTCACCGCCAAGCTACCGCCCATGCCGGGCCACCGAAATGAACCCACCTGCTAAAACAGGTGGTTGTTGAGTTCCAAAAACATCTTTCATTGCTCCGCATGGTACTTTTAAACCATCTATTACTACCAGCAGACTTGTATCGGTATTAAACCTTCGTTTTACCAGGTCGAATAAAAGTTTGTTAGATAAAAATTTTTAGTAGATTTTGGTAGATTATTGAATCTAAAAGGGTTAACGGTAAACCTCAATAATGACTTTTAGTATATACATATCATTGTCCATGAAACCCTTTATATGCAAGGGATGAGGGGGTTTTTTGTCAAACTTTTAGTAAAGTCATGCTAGGAAAATACTTTCCCTATCCCCCCTTTTTTATGCAACTTGCAATCATTTCTAAAAACTGGCAACCTTGCCGCGCTACAAGCTAGTAACCTCTCCTTCCATCACAATTTTATGAGAAGCCCACTAATCAAAAGTTAAGAAAATCAGAGCTAAGTTTAAAAACATTAAACTTCAAATGCTTTTATAGGGCCAAAGCATGTAGTGCTGTATCTTATATAATGGTATCTACTCGTCTTCCGCATTAAGAAAAATCCAAAAAGGTTTCCATAAAAAGAAGGTATGCACATGTCCTTTGTTGAATAAATGTTTCAAACGCAAAAGTTTAAAAGGGAATTTTGGTAGATTATAACGAGTTTAAGAAAAATTCGTCCACCTGTATTCCATTTGATAGATGGGTGTAAAATTGCTTGCTGTAGGTGTACCTTTGCTTCATGGATAATCCTAGAAATATGCGTTGCCCATTTTTCACGATAGAATTTTCTTTAATGCGAGAGATGAGTATCTACACTTTTTTTAGCAGTTGTTTAGCAGTTTTGGCACCCATCAAGCCAAAAAAACACTTGCCCTGAATCCTTTCAGCAACGGTTTTAATTATTTCCTAAAAGCCATACAAGTTGGTTGATGCAGCAGTAGCTAGAAACACCTTTAATCCTACACTTGCAAAAAAAGCTAAAAACCCTTCTTGGGTAGACACAACCAGGTCATCCTCAAAGTTTTTACCACCAGATCACTCCACTGGAATTTTTAATTCCTGTCCCGGATATATAACCGCATTATTTAAACCATTAAACTTTTTAATAATGTACACAACTTTTCTTACATCTTTATTTTTGTTATTAAAACACTTTGCTATATCCCACAAGGTATCTCCTTCTTTTACAATAATTGTTTTATAATTTACCTTAGTGGTTTCATCTGCATATGTATAAATGTTTGAGTATATTATTAATATCAACATAACAATACTAATAATAACCAATATTTTCTTCATTTCCTTCATTCTCCTTTTTTCATTTGCTCTATTTTTAGTATAATAGAACTTGTGTTCGATGTCAAGGATAAACCAAACTTATGTTTGATTTTTAGAATTAATTATGTTATAATCAATCGTGAAAGTTGAGGTGTATGAGTTATGTATGAAGATCTTTCAAATCGCCAGCTCCAGATTTTGAATTATATAAAAACCAGCCTTAAAACAAAAGGATATCCTCCTTCTGTAAGGGAAATATGTAAAGCTGTTGGATTAAATTCTACATCTACTGTTCACAGCCATCTTAATTCTCTAGAAAAAAAGGGTTATATTAAAAGAAATCCTTCTAAGCCAAGAGCTATAGAAGTTATTAATAATAATTTCTTTAACACCTGTGAAATAGTAAACGTTCCTGTAGTGGGTAAGGTGACTGCCGGGAAGCCAATTCTTGCTGTTGAAAATATTGAAACTATTTTCCCCCTTCCTCTAGAACTGGTTGAACATGAAGATGTTTTTATGCTTTCTGTTAGAGGAGACAGCATGATTGAAGCTGGTATATTTGAAAATGATTATGTATTGGTAAAAAAACAAAACAGCGCACAAAACAGAGACATTGTTGTAGCGTTAATAGAAGATGAAGCAACAATAAAAAGATTTTATAAGGAGGAAGAATATATACGCTTACAGCCAGAAAATTCAATTTATGATCCCATATACGTAAAGTCTGTTACAATTCTGGGGAAGGTTATCGGCGTTTTTAGAAAACTTTGATTATCTAGTTGGGGTTTCAGTTTTAGCAATTTTTTAAATTTGTATTGGTTTTTTCAAATTTATTTTTACTACATATCGGACAAACATTTTTTTTAAAATATTTTCTTTTAAACTCTAGTGGTGCATAAGCGATTCCCCGTTTGAAACCTTCTTTCATACCTATTCTTCTACCAATAGCATAACCAGTCAAAAAAATAATCAAAATTCCTATTATACACAGCCTATAGATCAATCGTTAATCCTCCTTAATACATAAACATAATTTTTTTCTACAAGAGGGGCTAATATTAATACTATAAATACCTTTTGATAATCAATCATTAACGCAATTATTAGAAAAATCAATAAAACTGTTATTATTTCTACCTTTCCATAAGTGATTACTAGATTTTTTCTACTTAATTTTTTATCCCGCTTGTAATCTATCAAATCATCCGCGAGATGTAAGACCATTATAATACTCAATGCCCAAAGGCCTATTTTTATCCCACCCAGGTATCCCAATAACAGAATTATTAAAATAGTTTCCTGGTATGAATAAATTCCTGTAGGTAATTTTATATATGGTTCTGTAAACATCCCTATGCAATAACTTGCTAGAAACAAGCTAAAAGCCATCTCACTGTTAATAAAAACAGCAATAACGGAAATCAAAATAATATATGGTATTATTTTTTTTGTAACGTTAAAATCTATTTCATCATCTATTATGTCATCTAAACATTTTACAGCAAATCCTATCAGATAAATGGAAATCCAACACTTAAGATCAATGCGAGATAATGCATCATATATTTCTTGAAACAAATTTTTTCACCTCATTAAACCCTTGTTTATGCAATGCCGACACAGGAATAATGTATATTCCTTTAAACTCCTCCCTTAATTTGTCTAATCCCCTCTCAGCCTCCGGCAAATCCATTTTATTAGCTAAAAGCGCATACCCATATTTCATCTGGCCAAATTGAGCTATTTGATAATCTATTTCTCCAAGAGTTTCAACAATTCCATTCTTTGGTATGACTGCAGCATCTACAATATGTAAAATTAAATCCGCTGTTCTTACATTAGCTAGAGTTTGGGATATAGCTTTCCTGATATTCTCATCAGGGTGTATACCGTTAATCAATCCACTGGTATCAATCAATTTTATTTTTTTCTTGCCTTTTCCTTTAGGTATATTTACAGTAACAATCTGTAAACAAAGGGTTTTATGAGGTAATGGATCAGTTAAGTATGTTCGTGCTTCTCTTATTGTATAACTCCTTGAGTGCTGACTGCCGTCGTGATATTCTAAAACTACATTTATTTTCTTTAATCCTAGAAATTCTGCAAAATTTATAGTGAATAATGTTTTACCTACATTTGTTTTTCCAATTATAATACATCTTGTCAAATTTCATCCACCCCCACCAAATCCCCATCCTGAATGTATATTAAATCCTGTCGGGAAACGTTTTTTTTGTTAACCAATCTAACAGCCTGCATTCTAATAGCCTTTTCTATTAAATTTCTAACTAGTCTGGCATTACCCACTTTATCTTGATTTTTAAAACGTTTTTGTTCTAAAATTTTTCTCAGCTTTTTTTCAGCACCTTTAGATAGTTTGTATTCTCTTTTTTCCAACATTAGTTTGGATATTTTTATTAATTCATCTATTGAATAATCCTCAAAATCTATTTGAATAGGAAATCTCGACCTTAAACCCGGATTTGTATTCAAAAATTCCTCCATTTCTTTTTGATACCCCGCCAGGATGAGAATCAAATTGTCCTTATAATCTTCCATGGCTTTTACCAATGTATCTATTGCTTCCTTTCCAAAATCTTTTTCTCCTCCTCTTGCTAATGAATATGCTTCATCTATAAAGAGAATTCCACCTAAGGCTTTTCTTATTTGATCTCTTGTTTTTTGAGCAGTATGACCTATAAATTCTCCTACAAGATCTGCTCTCTCCACTTCTATGAGATGCCCTTTCTCCAATATACCCATTTCTTTAAAAATCTTTCCCAGAATTCTTGCTACAGTGGTTTTGCCTGTACCTGGGTTTCCCCTGAAAATCATATGTAAAACGATTGGTTCAGTATTTAACTTTTCTTCTTCCCGTTTCTTCTGTATTTCAACAAAAGCTTTGATCTCCTTAACCAGCTTCTTTGCCTTGTCTAATCCAATTAAAGAATCCAATTCTCTCGTTATTTCATCCAGGCTCATTAACTTTTCTTCATTTTTTTCTAACCTAAGAAGAACCTGTTCTTCTTCCAGTTCTCTAAATAAAACAAAGGCCTCTGCTGTAGTAATCTGGCCTCTTTCCAGCATATCCAGTACTTCCTTATAATTAATTAAAGAATTGTTTTTTATATTACTCATATGTAGAGCCACCCCTAAAGGTGAAACTTATTTCTCAGTATTATATTATATGTAATACATTATGTTTTGGTTAAAATTATTGTTTGTTTTATATAGCTATGCAGTCAACTCAGCATAGGTAATCGTAGGAGTAGAAATACATGCTACTAGAAGCCTGTCAAACAGCCAGTTCTGCACCCAGCGGCGATTTAAATAGATAGATTGGTCATATTTAAGTGATAATTGTAATATTATGCATCATTTCCCAGGAAACATATTCCATAAATAATTATCAAAGAGTTTTTTAACGCAGAGATTGTCCTAAGTCTCGTGGAATTTCGGTGACGCAGTTTTTCAACGTTTTTCACGCTCAGACAACTCCTTTCTTGTCTGTATCTATGTTTAGTTTCCGTTGTAGTGCTGCCATAAACAGCGGCAGCTCCCGGTAACTCTTAATGCGGTGAAACCTCTCTTCAAGCCACGGACAAGGTGGTTGGACTCGTCTCCGCCAAGTGAGCGTAAAGGACAAGAACAAAGAAAGGCGGCGGTAACCGCTTGGTGGGCTACGCCGCCATGATCGGAACTAGACTCTCAATACATCCTGCCCTTTCCTTGAAACCGAGGGGTGGTTGACTGGATGTCCGTTTTTGTTCCCCAGTTTTTTCGTTATTTACTCCGTTTGAAGCAGTCTAGGTTCTTCCGAGCGGCCAGACCAGCAACAGATGGTTAATGGGTGAATTACGACGTATTTACGACCCGCCAGTTCAAGTATATTTCGCGGCATAAAACGGAAATTAGCGTCGTATTTCTTCCTCCCTCGAATCTTCCACTCGCTGAATCATCGCCCGGACGATATTACTGGGTAACGACAGGTGACCGTCTGTATCATAGGCCCTGACGTAGTAATAATACATGGTGCCGGGTTCGACGTTGGAATCAATATAGGTTGTACCTTCAGAAGAACCAATGCGAGAAAAACGCCCTTCATAATATTCACTTCGATAAATGGCATACCCTACTACTGCCTTATCGTCTGTAGAGCAATCCCATGAAAGTTTAATACCCCTTGAATCAGCCGGAGAAGCGACCAAGTTGGTGGGTTTGGTTGGAGCCTCCTCTCCACCTCTAGCCGGTTCTGCTATTACTGCCCGCGCTGAAGAATCCCAGCTGACTCTGGCACCCAGCGCTTCTGCCACCCATCTGGCCGGTAGATAGACCCTGTTATTTTTTATCATCGGAGATACGTCCATACTCCTGGGTATCCCGTTTATAACAATATTCTTATCTCCTACCCTAAGATTAATCTCCGTATTTCGCTGAGTTATGGTAACCGTCCTGGTGGCTCCGTCCCATCTGGTCGTCGCTCCCAGCGAATCAGCCAAAAAACGAACCGGCACAAAAGTCCTCCCCTGGAAAATAAATGGTGCTACGTCTGTATCGATAAATCGGTTCTCTACTCTATAGCCCCTTTGCCCAATAACAAATCTGACAACATCACCTGTAGCGCCTGGTCGACTTGCCTCTTCTTGACGTCCAAGCGCTGGTGCCGATCCTGCCAGCACTTCAAACTGGCAAGGTTCGGACTCGGCCGGAGCCTGAACGGCATTCCCGCTGTAGAAAGCCTGAGCTATCCATCTGCCTGCAGCCGGTGGCACGAAAGCAACCTTGAAGTTTCCGATCTTGTCGGTTTCTACAAACTGAATTTCTCGTTGTTTGGTCGGACCGGGTGAGGGTTGGGGGTTACTTTCTTCTACCCAGCCCGCTTTGGGCACAGTGAATTCTACAGCAACCGTGGCATTGGGAATCGAGGGTGTAAGCCGACCTTCTAAAACTACCCGCTGACCCGGCTGAACTACTTTCTCGGAAGCTAATTTCAAGTCGAGAGCCGTCGGTTTCGTTAAATGAACCCACGCTTCCACGCCACCAATAGGGAGGTAGGTATCGGCATACGGAACGAGTGCTTCAATCTTGGGCTTGCCGACTAATCCCGGACGGTCTTTCTCGGGAGGATAGATTGTCAACCGTACATGATCATGGCCACCCGGAGGAAGTGTTGAATCAGGTGGTTCCACCGATACCGTCCAACCGGAAGGAATGTCCCGAACATGGTAATGCACGTAGCTTTCTTCATTGGGGAAGGGATTGTTCACTACCATCTTAAGGCTGACCGGCTTATATGGACTTGAAGCGCTGGTGGTAAAATGAGCAACGTTTTCCTGGGCAGTATTATTTTCCGTACTTAACTCACCGGGAATATTCTCAATTACGGCCTTTATACACGTGTGGGTTCCCACGGTCGGCTTCCACTTAACGTAATCTTCCACCACCTGTCCCGGGCCTATCGAGGGAAATACAATTGTTCCAATGTGTTTCCAGTCCGCGCCGACATCGCCCATCCCAGGAGGCTGGGTAACGTAAACGCCAACTTTTACATTTGCCGCTACTCCCGGGCCGATATTGCGCACCCGAACGTAAACCCGATTGATCCTATCGACCCATGCATCATCACCGTTACCTACAGGGTTACCGTCTGGATCCGTGTACTTATAGGTATCCCAGCCGTTCTTTTCGCTGTCAACCCAAATATCCACTGTCTCCCAGGGCGGGGCACCCCACGGAATTATCATGGGATCCGGTTTTGCGTTGGGAGGAAGCTTATACTGAATCCGCACGTTATAATCGTCTCCTGATTGACTGAGTACGGTAACGGTGATGTTGTGCGTTGGATCGTGGAACGAATCTCCTAATTCTAAAGGTGCCTCTTTCAGCGTATCTGGTGTTCCCGGATCCGGAACTACAAAGCATTTCAAAACAGCATCGGGACTTTCGTTGACGAGTGAAATAAGAACACCCTCGCTCGGCAGCCTCTCATCACCGTTAATCTTTCTTCGGTTTTCTAAAACATAGCCGATAAAGGGAGCACCAGGCGCAGTCTCGGTAAAAGGTATCTTGATGACCTGAACCCCATCGGTGGAAACTTCCTGGGGCCTTAGGGTAATGATGGTATCTATATCTGCACCCACCGGAGGACCAACGGTTTGAACACATGCGGGAGGTATCCACCCTCTGTCCGTTTTTGCCCAGCCCAGGAAATGGTTGAGGGTAGGACTCTTACCCATTATATCCCACGGTGTAATGGCATCCAATGCCGTCCCCGGGTGCCACTTCAGGCTCTTATAGTGAGTACGGACTCCGAGATTATGACCAAGTTCGTGGGCCACTACCGAACCCGCTTCGTCAAACGGATTACCATAGCTGTGGGCTTCCCACTCGTTAACCAGGGCCAGCGACATCAGTCGTTTGCCAACGGTCTTGCCGTCTTCCTCGAACTCGGCTTCGATTCCTTCGTCGGTTCTCCACCACCAGAAACCCTGCGTTCCTTTGCCCCCGAATTTCGGCGAGTTGGTGATGACTAGTACACGGTGATACTGGCTAAAATCTACGAATGGATCCGCCAGATCAATTGCGGCCTGACCGATCGTTTTGAATTTGGAATTTGGCTTGTCCTTGAAATCGTCTGTTTTATACCCGAGATCAAACCACCCGTCAGCGGGTACATCCTGCCCCTGCGGTGTTTCGAAACTAAAATTTGTTTGATTGAAAGTTGCTTTGTTATAAAAATCGTTCGTTTCGTTATTAAGAAGGTTGACCCACTGATTAGCGGTTAGTCTGGTATCCTTAATATCTTTATATTTCACACAAATAACCAATACTTTTTGTTGAGTGCCCATGTGGCTGATATCTGCAGCCAGAACTACTGGTACAAATGCCTGCAAGACAATCGCCACAGCACAGACTAGTGCCAACCAAAGCAATCTGAAACCTCTCAAGTTAATCCCTCCTATCTATTTGATTTAACTGGGTAACACCAACTGACTCAATTTCCCCTACACGCTCAAGCCCATTTTTAGGCGCTCATGCTCTGAAGGGTAGAGTTTATCCCATATGCTCTCAAGTTTTGCATCCCCCCTTATACTGGTTTATTTGTAATAATTAACATTGCTATCCAGTCATTTTTCACATTTGTACTGATTTTTACTGAAAGATTAATCCTTAAAATATATATTTGTTATTCGACACAATGGGTATTTTTTCCTCCTTCCCGAGGTTTACGTTTATGACCATTGGCTAATCCTACCAGTATCTTTTCTTCCGGAGTATATTTTTTTGTCCGCATATCCAACCAGCACCACTGCCAACACCCCTTCAGTATTATGCAATTTTATTACCTCCGCTACCACTTCAGGCCTAAAAAATCCTCCAACCCAATATGTGCTTAACTCCAAAGAAATTGCTTCTAAAATAATTGCTTCTCCCGTATAACCCAATTTTTCATGAACAAATGGGCTTGTCATATCTCCTATAAATGCAATATATGCAGGTGCACCTTTAACCTTTTCATAAGTTCCAATTATCCCTTTAAAAACACCTTCAGGATCTTTAAACATAATACAAGCACGTACTTCTGAAAAAGGGTTAAACTCTTTGCAAAATTTTTCTAGTGCTAAGTCAACAAACAGTTTAAACAGTATACCAATAAATGTAATATAGGTCAAGCAACTATAATCTTACGCTGTTCTTTTAAAATATCCGGATGTGATACATTCCGATTACGCCATCCTATATATCTCCTAATTGCCCTGGCAAGTTCCTTATGATCTTTATAATAATAATTGCTTAAAACAAACTTGCATAAAGGACCAAAATGGCATTCAATTCGGTTTAACCAGGATGAATAAGTAGGCGTAAATACTAATACAACATTGTTATTCTTAGCCCATTCTTTAACTTCTTTATGATGATGTGGTGAAAAATTATCCAGAATTATATAAAGCTTATCCCCTTCAGGATATAAAGACCGTAGATATTTTAGAAATTCTAAGACTTCTTTGCGGCGTTTGCGGTTCTTAATGTGTCCATATAGTTTGTCTTTTTTTAAATCATAAGCAGCTAATAAATGCTTAACTCCATGAAGACGACGATAATGGGCAGGTAATCGATTGGGTTGCTTTTTCTTAGCCCAGTTTTGACCTGTATATGGCCTAATTTCCAATGGTCCAAATTCATCAAAACAAATCACATGACCATCTTCAGGTGGTGATTTATATAAATCTAGAATTCGTTTTTTTTAGACTCAAACTCGGGATCGTTGGATTCAAGCCAGGTCTTGGTTCTTTGGTAGCTTACATTATTCTTCTTTAAAATTTTTCTTATTGCTTCACGACTTATATCTTTAACAATTTTACGTTTTATCAGTTCACTACGAAGTTTAGATAAAGACCACCGGGTAAAGGGTAAGCCTAAAACCTTAGGGGTGTTAGTGCCAGCTCTACAATATATGCTTCCTGTTCAGGTGAAATTTGTTTAGGTCTACCTCCACCGCGTTTTGGATACAATGCCTTAAGGCCTTCTTTATTAAATTTACGTATAACCTGACGTACATGTTCTTGAGAGCAATGGTAAAGACGTGCAATTTCAGGAACTGTTCTTCCCTGGCTTGAAGCTATTATTATTTCTGCTCTTTTAACTATTATTACATTACGACTCTTTCTGACAAGCTGGTATAACTGTTGACTTTCACATTGAGACATTGGTCTGACAAATAACATAATATCACTCTCCCTTTAATAGGGAGATTCGACAAAAGGCATGCTCGTACCTTTGGAAATATTTGGTTTTTAGCAAAATATTTTTGTTGACTTAGCACTAGCTTTACAGGATGGCCTCTTGATATATATTTATTAACTATTTCAACTTTGTCAGCAAGTGAGGATTTGTTTTTTTAAAAGGTCACGAAGAATCTGGTTTTCTAGCTCTTTCTCTCCTATAAGCTTTTTAAGCTGTTCATTCTCGGCTTTTAGCTGCTTAACTTCAAGGTTTTTATAAATCTTGACCAAAGCATTACTTGATACAGTTTGGCCTTTATTCTTTGCTTCCCTCACCCTGCGACTGACCATATTTGAGTAATGTCATAACGTCTTGCAACTGCTGCACAGTTACCAGTTTCTATTCTTTGATAACTTGAGCTTTGAATTCATCAGTATATTTTCTCCTTTGCACTCAGTAGCCCTCCTTACTTGAACTTATTGTACCAAATTTTATGATTGAAAGTCCAAGTTAATTAGGGGGCTAAATAGCTCCTGCCGATAAAAAGGAATTGTCGCTCTGAAAAATGCCCAATAGCCTTTAAGAAAGTTATTGTCGATGCGCCAAATATTCACTGGTAGATGGATATTACTTACGTAGCTCTATTCCCAAGAATAATTTTCGTCCTTGCAATAATAGACACATATACCCCTTGAGATAGTGGGACATAAAGCTGGCTTTTCAATTACAGGTCGTGATGTTGCCAAAACGGTTTTAAAAGCCGTGGCATCAAGAAGTATTCAGAGAAAGCTCACGATAAAAACAGATAACGGGCCCTAATTTAAATCAAAAGAGTTTCAGCAGTTCTGTAAGCGTCAGGAGATATTACAGGAGATATTACACGAACAAATACCAGTTAGGTCACCAGAAAGAAAACCCAACATAGAGAGATTTTTTAGGTCCTTTAAGGAAGAGTTTGTAAATATCAACGATTTTAGTGGTTATGGCTCTTTTTTCAAAGGTCTTAATGAGTATATGCTGGAGTATAACTCTATAAGACTCCACCGGTCATTGAACTATTTAACTCCTAACAGATTCCATGGAGAATTTTTAAGAAATAATGCAACTCGAGGAGTTTTAGTCGTTTAAGTCCAAAAAACCGGGAGCCAGTACAAGAAAACCACCACTTTATCAGCTTGAATGATCAACATATTTAAAAAATATGCATGGATGATAATTGAGTGTGCGAAATGTGCGTTTTGCAATTCGGGCGGCGAAAAAATAACTTCATCAGTCATAGTGCTTTTTTACATTTTTTAGAAGGTAGTTTTCAGGGCAGTTCATCTTTCATATAGTAATATACCCTCCCTTTTTAACTTTAACTACCTGCTTTTCTCTTCTATTGCTCTAACTACTTCCTCTATACTTTTTGGTGCCTCACCAGCAAAGTATTCTTTTAAACCCATATTGCTGCACCACCGTAATTTTTCAAGAGTCGCCTCTGACATTGTTGAAGCTACTCCAATATCCTTCAGGGTCTTAATAACTTCTTCCATTTCATGGGCCCTTCTTTCGGCATGTATAACTCCTCTGGTAACTAAAAGGCGCACATTTTCAATAAAAGAGTTCTTTTCCATAGTTTCACCAATGGAATCCAATACTAAATTTAAAGCATCGTATTTGTAGCAGGCATGAAGAGTCTCCAAGAGTAATGCCACATAACCCTTCATAAATATGCTTCGAAACATCTTAATTGCTGAAGCCTTGCCGGGTTTGTCTCCTATACATGTTATATTCATCCCAAAAGGTTCCATAAGTTCCTTAAAGCGATTCGCTCCTCTTCCACTGGCCAAGATGGGAACACGGTGAAGGTATACAGGAATTGGACCCATCATTGCGGCATCAACAAAATCAATACCCTTACTTTGAATCAGTTCACTGACCTTTTCCTTAACCATAGGTGATGCAGCATTTACATCTACATAAAGATGTTTAGTATTAATAAAAGGTAAAACACTCTCAGCAACCTTTACTGCAACATTGGCAGTTACACAAGAAATGATTACCTCCGATACTTTTAATAGGTCTTCTACACTCTTCTGCAGAATAGCTCCTGATTCAGCAGATCGTTTTTGAATTAATTCACCATAAGGTTCTTTATCCCAAAAGATATCATAAAAATTTACCTCTTTTAGACCCGATTCTTTTAATCCTTTTGTTATACCAAAGGCTGCCTCTCCAAAACCTATAAAACCTATTATGGGCTGTTTCAATTTTATCCCCTTCCTTTTATATTAGTTTTGCTTTAACACACAGTTCTTCAGCCACATTTTCCAATTCTTTTACAATTTCCTTATTCAATGGAATACCTTCTTTCTTATATAAATTATAGTTGCGATTTTCAGGTTCCCCTGGTAGGAAGATTTCTTCAACACCCTTTAATTTCTGTGTATTTTTTACCTTATATACTAATTCATCTACTCTTGTATAGAAATCATTTATATCTAAAAATCGAGTAATATCAATAGCTAAAAAGTTGTTGCCTATTCCCGTAGGGCCAGATAAATCGGTAACACGTTTTACTTTACTATTGGCTTTTGAACCCGTTAGTATACCACAGAGAATATCAATCATCATCAGAATGTTAACTCCTTTGAATTCCCCTATAGAAACCAGACTACCCTTTAAAGCTTCATCAGGATCTGTAGTGGGCCTGCCTTTTTTATCTAACGCCCATCCAAGAGGAATCTTTTCTTTTTTTTTCTTAGCCAAGCGTATTTTCCCCCTGGCAACAGTAGTGAAAGCCATATCAAGAACTAGAGGTTCATCTTTTTTAGGTATACCAATAGCTATGGGGTTAGTTCCAAACAAAGCTTCCGTTCCTCCCCAGGGCGCAACTGCTGGAGCCGCGTTTGTAGTAATTATACCAATCATATTTTTTTGTGTTGCCTGCATTGCATAATAGGCCAGTACTCCCAGATGGTTAGAATTTTTTACTCCAACAAAACATATACCAGTTTTAGCTGCTTTTTCTACCGCAATCTGCATCGCTTTAACACCAATTACCTGACCAAATCCATTCTGGCCATCTATAAGAACTGTAGAACAATCTTCTCTTAATATCTTAATGTTTGTAATAGGGCATATTACCCCCGCCTTTATCCTGTCTATATAAGATTTTAATCGTGCAACTCCATGGGAATGGACACCACGTAGATCAGCAAACACTAATGTCGCGGATACCAAGGAAGCATCTTTATTGGGTAATCCCATCTTTTCCAAAATTTCTGTACAAAATTTTTTTAGTTTTTCTGAATCAATTTTTAATATGTACATCTTGAAAACCTCCTGAAAATACACATCTTCTACACGGTAACAACTGAAGTTATGTTTTTTTCCTAGCCAAATATTCTTGTATAAAGGGAGTTAACAATGAGATAATTATCAGAACTAAAAGGAACAAACAAATGGGGCGTGTTAAAAACAACTTCAAAACACTTCCACCTCTTGCCAGCACAAAAGATTGTGTTAATCCTTTTTCTGCAATTGGTCCCAATATAATCCCTAACACAACAGGAGCCGTATTAAATCCATAAATTCTCAGCAAATACCCTACAACACCAAAAAATACCATAATATATACATCAAACATGTTATTATTGATGGCATAAGACCCCATTATACCCAGTACTACAATAATTGGTACCAGTATATTGATAGGTGTCTTAACAACATGAGCAAAATGCCGTGAGCCATACAAACCAATAAACAGCATGAAAATATTTGCTATGAAAAGCCCAATCATAAAAGGATAGCTGATATGCGCATTAGCGGTAAACAGTTCATTCCCGGGCCTCAGCCCCTGTATCATCAAACCTCCCAACAAAATAGCCGTTACCGAATTTCCCGGAATACCCAGAGTAAGCAGTGTAATAAGGGAACCACCAGTAACACCATTATTGGCAGCTTCAGCAGCCCCTACAGCTTCACGCAAACCGGTACCATATTTTTCTGGAGTTTTTGAAAAACGTTTCCCCTCATTATAACCTAGAAATGCTGCAATGCTGGCTCCTGCTCCGGGTAGCATACCTATAAAAGTACCAATTATTGCCGAACGTATATAGGTAACAGGATATCTGTATAGATCTTTTAATGTGGGTTTTGTAATTTTAATACTGCTTGTATCGACTTCAACAATTCCACGTTTTTCAGTAACCATTATAAACACCTGTGAAATAGAAAATAGTCCAATCAAAGCGGGAACCAAACTAATTCCTGTTAGCAGCGATGACTGGTCAAAAGTAAAACGTGGATAGGCAAGCAGCGGATCCATCCCAACTGTTCCAAAAATAAGACCCAAAATACCAGAAATAATTCCTTTCAACATTGATTTCGCCGTAAGAGTTACAATAATTGTGAGTCCAAAGACAGCAAGCATAAAATATTCAGGAGGGCCAAACTTTAAAGCTGCCTTTGCAAGGGGAGGACCGATGAACAGGAGAGCAAATGCACTTAAGATTCCCCCCCAAAAAGATGCACAAATCGCTTCTATAAGCGCTTCACTCGCTCTTCCCTGTTTCGTCATTTCATGTCCATCTATTGCTGTTGCCGCTGCTGCTGGAGTCCCAGGAGTATGCAGCAAAATAGCTGTTATTGATCCTCCATAAATAGCTCCACAATACACAGAGGCAAGAAGGATTAGTCCCATTACAGGATTCATTCCATATGTTATTGGAATAAGCACAGCCACACCCATAGCCGCTGTAAAACCTGGAAGAGCTCCAAAGGTAATACCCATAGCAACCCCCAGGAAAGATATTATAAGGTTCTGCCAGGTTATTGCCATTTCCATTCCCAATTTTATGTTCTCAAACATATTTTCACCTCTTCAGATGTCTTTCGTAGCGTCAAATAAGACGCTATATTTTTATGGTTTTATTTTCCCCAAACCTTTTTATAAAAAGGT
>ENA-OSAI01000464-OSAI01000464.1-marine-sediment-metagenome-genome-assembly--contig:-NODE-464-length-15038-cov-12.986919_pt1 | contig 15038 bp, 14 predicted proteins | sample MGYA00237871_ERZ529316 | MGnify/ENA primary metagenome ERZ529316 (study PRJEB26369, sample SAMN03142814) | marine sediment metagenome | biome: marine; feature: borehole; material: sediment... | reverse complement strand
GAGCTAATAGACCTTCCTTGGCAGATACAACAAGGTCTTGAAGAGATTCTACCACTTGCTTGGATAGTTGGATTTCACATAAATCAATACTGGTAAGTTTTTGATTTTTACTCTTTTTACCCATGTTCTTTTCGTGGTATAATGCCATTGGCGACTCCTCCTTTTATATTTGTTTCCCCAACCCTGTTATACCACAACAGGGTCAGGAGTCGCCACCTTAAATTCCACGAATTATGGGACATCCTCAAATATTATATCAACATGTTTTAAAAATATCAAAACTAAAACCTCTTATTCTCCCGCTTTACCAGGAAACTTTTGCACGTTTGAATGATCTCCCAGACCATTTCATCGGTAATTCAGTAAAAGTTAAAAGTACCACGTTTTTCTAAACGAGTAATACCTACTTCCTTGAGTACTTTTAGATGGTGAGAGGCTAATGGCTGTGAAATTCCAGCTTTTTTTGCAATTTTATTTACACTTTCACAGTCTTCGGACAAGGCTTCAACGATCCGCAACCGATTTTCATCAGCCAATACCTTAAAAATTTGCATAATATCCTTGTAGCTATACATCATATCACCTATTTCTTTTCTCTTTTTATTTTTCATAATAACATAAATGAGTATTTATATAAATATGGCTATCCCGTTAATTCAGCATTATTCATCAATCTTAAGAAAATCAAACGACACACTGAAGAGGCCGGACTTAATCGAAAGGAGCATTATAGGTTTTTGGTAAATGCAACCCGCCGAAGGGAAGGAGCAAAATCGGAATGAGGGGGCAGGACGCCCCCGAAAGGATTCACCGGCAGGAGGCCGCATTGAATCCGGTCCGATTTTGCCCTGAGCAAGGTGTAGTTGCATCCAAAAAGCTATACGCGACGTTGATTAAGTCCAGCCTTAATATATAAAAAGTTACTGATTAAAAGGTATAGCCATATATATAAATAACCGTTTATGCTATTATAGGAGATGAATTGGGGGTGAAGTTGCATGTCTTTAGAAAAAAATTTCGGATATGGAAGCAGTTGTTGAAGCCCTGCTGAAGAAGGTGTTGGTCAACACCAACAGGACAATACAGAGAATTGTCTAGTTTGCAGCGCAAAACTCGAATATCTTGAGACTGGGAAGGAATTCACATGCCTGGAATGCGGCGAAAAAGAAATCGGTTATGTTATTTGCCCGAATGGCCATTATGTCTGTGATAATTGCCACGGCGAAAAGCCTTTTAACACTATTTTGAACTTAATGCTTTCTGCTAAAGGAATTAATCCTTTACTTATCGCTGAAGAAATAATTAAAGAAGCTCCCCTCCCCATGTTGGGGTGTGAACATGCCTGGATTGCTGCGGGAGCACTCTTGGCTGCAATAAAAAATCATGGGGTAATTGGCGTTAAAACGGTCGATCTGTCTATTACGATGCCCAATTACGGGATTTAGTGGTAAAGAACTTAGTCATGCAGGCAACTTGGCAGGCAAAGGTCCTTGGTAGTTTTGGTCTTCCAGTAATCATATTTATTGATGAACCAGCCCTTTACGCTTACGGCCTGTCCACCCATATTACCTTAAAAAGAGAAGAGTTAATCAAAGATATCAATGCTTTGGTGGAAGCAGTACGGAAAGCCGGAGCTCTGACAGGGGTATATTCCTGTGCCCGCACCGACTGGTCCATTCTCCTGGAAAGTAAAACCGATGTTGTTAGCTTTGATGCTTATGAATATTTTGATAGCCTTACACTATATGGTATGGAAATAGAGAAGGTTCTTTTGCGGAATGGCTCACTGGCATGGGGGATTGTGCCCGCTTCAGAAAAAGCACTGGAACTTAAAGCAATTGATTTATTTAGAAAGTTAATTAATTCTTTGGTTGATAAGGGTATTGACCATAATTTATTGATAAACAATGCCTTGATCACCCCTAGTTGTGGTACAGGTACAACAAGTGTCGGGTAGCTGAGGAAGTAATAGATTGACTGCGAAAGTTTCTAGTTTCTTGAGGTCATAATTTCCTGCCTAAACGGGGGAACTGTTGCGTAGTTACTCTAAAGTGCAAATAAGCTGCCCTTGTTTTTGGTCACATTTGGTCACGGACTGTGCAGAAATGAGAGTATTGGGAGGAAATGTAAAAAAGTTGTCCTGGCCGGAAAGCCTTATTTTATAAGACTTTGCGAAATTGGCAGTATTAGAAAATACCGGGTAAAATATACAATCCAGAACTCGTAATACGCAGGTCGCGGGTTCGAATCCCCCCATCAGCTCCATATCTAACCCTTGTGTATCAAGAGTTATATCTTTTTGATAATGTTTAACTTTGAAATTATTAAATGTTATTATAATTTTAGGAATAATTTAGGAATTCTTATTTACTAACTAACAGGTACTTATTTTTAACAGGTTTATTACTTTAAGTAGGTTTAGTATGTCTATTTAATTCTGTGGAAGGTTAACAGGATTTTTTATATTTAAAATAGGCTAATATCTAAAACAGGAAGTAACAAACGAGCGATTCTGCGCGATGAAGTTTATTACGAATTAATTCAGTAAGGTTATCATAGGACTACCAATTTGTGGTGGTCCTATTTGATTTTATGTATTCTATTCATTTTAAAAAATATACTTATTTTGATAAGAAACAGTTTTTAATGGAGATTTAGAAAATGAATAAATTGATAATTAATGCTAAAGAAGCTTCCAAAATATTAGGTATTAACTATTGGAAATTATTAGAATTGGTGAAAGCTAAAAAAATTCCCCACATAAAGGTTGGAAATAGAATTCTTTTTAGAGAAGAAACCCTAGAAAAATGGCTAGCACAAAAAGAAAAACAAAGTGTAGAAAGAGATTATAAACAAAAAATCACTGGAATTAAAAAGTTAGGATTTGACTTCAATAAAGATAAATATAACAACAATTTTTTAAAATAAGCTAACCTATATTTAATATCTTAGTAAGCTAGAGCTTTTGGTAATTATTAATTTTCTTAAATTTTCTCTAGTAAGAGTAACATAACTTATTTATCGAAAAGTTAACTAAACAAGCAACTATCAATCCTTTTTATCCGAACCCATGTTTGGTATAATAAAAACGAATACTGGTTTGATGGTGTATGTTAAAATGAAGGGGTGTCTATGGTAAAAATAATTAATGTTACAGGAATATTACTAATTATTTTTATGAATGTTTTTTATTTATTTTTTATTGGGCCACAAATAAAAAGTAAACAGCTTTATTCATATATTTTATCTACTCTTTAAAGGGATTTGTGGTATTATATAAATAAGCACTGGTTAAAATTTCATAAATAAATTTTAGAGAAGAAAAAAACAGCAAATACAGGGTTAATATATTTTAGGAGTTGATAGGTTATAACGAATCCGGATAACTTATAATATGGAGATGAAAACATGAAACAAACAAAACTTGATCTAACAAAGGAGTATAAATCATACTACACAGCAAAAACCACTCCTGAAATTGTTGAGATTGAAGAGGGACAATTTCTTACAATAGAGGGGAAAGGTGCTCCTGGTAGCGAGAAATTTCAAGCTAAAGTAGGTGCTTTATATGCTCTTGCCTATGGCGTGAAAAATATCTGTAAAAATCAGGGAGAAGATTTTGTTGTTCCAAAATTAGAGGGATTATGGTGGGTTGATTCTGATAAACCAGCTTCGGAAGTTCCTCGTGAAGAATGGCGGTGGAAACTTCTTATTCGCATGCCTGAATTTGTAACTTCTGAAATCGTTGAGAAGGCTAAGAAGGAGGTCGTGTTGCTAAAGCCTTTGAAAATTTCTGTTTTCCAAACTGTCATTCCAGGTAGCGTTTGAAGGTATAAAACAGTTTTCCAAACATTATTCTAAGCTGTGACCTTCTAACAGGTTTCAATGAATTTTTACACCCCCAAAACCCCCCTTTATTTATTAGACAAAAAAACCAGGCAAAATGTTTCACTTTTTTTGTTAAAACTCTTTAAAATTTTTTAATCATGAATCAAATGAACTTTTTTCCAATTAATGTTACATGAATATATATACATACTGTTTAAACTTCCATGAGACTGATACATGCTTTGATACTCACCTTCACTACATTTACGTCTGGTGTTTACTTGGGCCCATGCTGACCTTATGTTTTTATCAACTCTGAACTTTTAGTTGGATCTGAACCTAATAATTTTATCAATATTTTGACATAAACAAAGCACATCCGGTTAAATTTTTTTATACTTATAATAGTTATTCCTATTATATACAAATTCTCCCCCCCTGTATTCTTTGATGTTTAACTCGACATAGTTCAACTACATAAACAGAATATATATCACTACTGCCCCTATAACATTGGGCAGCCCTGCAAGCAGCAGATAAAAGGACCAGTTAATTCGCCTTTTGCGATCTTCTCTGGTCTCCATAAAATAATTTGCCCGCATTTGATTTCCACTAACAAAAGCGCCGGATAATATACCGCTTATTATTAAAAACATTAAACCCATACCACCCGAAAACTTCACAGCCAAAACCCAGTTCCTCTGTATAATAGATACCACCAACACCATACACAGCAACCCAAAACCCGTAAGGAGTGGTTTTAACAAGGTTATCAATCCTTCCTGGTATCAGGATTTAGGCAATCTTTTTGGTGAAGGTGTAAGCTGGGAAGATTTAAATGATGATTGTCTTGCCAGAGCATTGGACAAGCTTGCCTTAGCCAATCCCAAAAAGGTAGTATCAAGTGTTATTCTACAGGCTTTAGGCATTGAGGGGGCAGACAGTTGCTCCTCTATTGAGGCAAATTCACGATGCAGCAGAATTTACTTTACGTTACAACCCGCACTCTTGCTCGCTCCCTTTCGGGCTACTTTATCCCCACGCTTTAAGCACAGAATTTCTTCTATACTTAGTGGTTAGCTACTGAGCTCCCTAACGATTACTCAGACTGGACTTACACCAGTAAGCATGCTTTGACTTGGCTGGACACGCTACACAAAAAAATTTACACTCCCGAAAAATCGGTTGTATTTTTCTGCAACCGAAAAGAAATTCATATAGCAGCCTCCAGGGTAGCCATACGAACAATTTCCTCATCGATAAGCTCCTTTTTGGCTTGGAAACCATATAGCAAACAATCATATTTGCAAGACATTTTTGAGGCTGTTAACCTTAACTGTCAACAGCCTCTTTATAATCTCAAGTGTTTTCCCTGGGAAATTAATAAACCTCTAATTTAGTCATCATACCTCCTGGAAACTCTTCATTGTTTACAAGATGATTATACTCTCTTGCATACAGGTAGAATTCCCCCGGGATAGTAGGTGTAACTATAATATCAACACTTTGGCCGGCTCCTAAGGTAAACCCTGCCTTTTCATAGGTAGCATCCATACCGGACTGTTTTAACGGGAAATTGTCTTCTGCTATTACTCGCCCCAACAGCCCACCTAAATATAAGGTATGAGTATAAAAGCCGGCATTTATAATCCTTAATAATACTCTTTCCCCTGCCCTACAGCTTATTTTAGAACTATAAGGCTGACTGGAGCTATTGTCCTCATTAAGAGTATCTGGATAAGAGCGGCCGTTAATGACCCAGCAATCCGGTTTAAATTTTAACATATCATCATAATAACCGGAATCAACATTATTATGCATGTTACTATCAAATTCGCCTAAGACCAGTATTTTCTCTACATCATACTCAGAACCTGTATCTACACCATAAGCGGTTTTGTAATTTGGATGACCGGGTGTATCATAACCTATTGGTCTTATTACAATAACTCCATATAACCCCATTTGTATCTGTTTTTCACAATTTGTTCCGCTTTCATACAAATAAATACCCGGGTTAACAGCATCAAAATTATATACAATTGATTTTAGGTTATAATAGTTAGTCGGCTCTAAATAGTTTGTTAATGATACCATAAGATCTTCAGAATATTGGGGTTTTACAGGCACAGAGCCTCTTAAAGCCAATCGTGAAAGATATCTATCGTTCTGCGTATAGAGATATAACATGAATCTCCGCCAGAAATGTTCTAATTCATTTACTTTTACATTTTCCTGCCCCGGAAAAATAATTGATACCGGTTCTTGTATAGGGCTTGAGTTATAAAAACTGTTGAACAAGCCTATAATTATTTTATCTCCTGCTTTTGCTTCTACTATAGGACCGGGAACTTGAGGGTCGCGTTGAAAAGTAGAGAAACCCCAAAAAGGAATAGTTTTCCCGGGTAAAGATAAACTACCTGTTTTAGCCCAAAGAAACTTCATTACTGTTCCCAATTTTACGGCCTCCTTTCTAAAAGATTATTTCAATACTCCGACATCTTCCGGAAGCGATGGGAAAATACTAATCATAGTCATCATCCCCCCGGGAAACTCACCCCAGTTAGTGATTTGATATTCAGAGTGAGAGTGCAGCATAAAATAATACTCCCCGGTCTCGTTAAAAGACACTACTCCCACCGGTATGTCTCCTTTTACTCCCAGATACGGGCTTCCGCTCCACATTGTCCATCCGGCGGCCCCTATACCCATGTTCCGAAGGTTGGGTAATATAGTAGGAATAGGGTTATCAGGGGTATACCCAAGACCGGTCCATTGAAATATCTGATCATAAGTCTGACCTGGCTTTACTGCAACCGTGAAACGTTGAAAGGACCTGTCAAAAGTATTATTTCTTAAGAGTCTCCCATCCATCGCAATAACCCTTGTATGATTTCCGTGTGGGTGTAAAGGATGAATGTCAATCCCGGCACCTATATACCTGAGTAATACTTTTTCTCCGGGTTCAGCCATAATCATAGAATCATATGGCTGGTGTGGAAGATATTCTACTCCATCTTTGAACATGGTATCAGGTGCACATCGCCCGTTCATCGTCCAGTAACGGGGCAGATACTTGCTTACAAGATATGGTTTACCCTCCTCTACCGCCTGGTGTAGATCAGGATCTATTTCTCCTACAATCAATAAATACTCACGGTCAAACTCAGTATCAGTCCCCGCACCGTAGGCCGTCTTACTTACTTCATAATCTGTCGGTCTAATAACCAGACCTCCATACAGCCCCATTGCCACCTGTTTATGTGGATTTGTTCCACTTTCATAAATATAGGTTCCGGGGTATGATGCAGTAAAGGTATAGGAAACCGTCCCCCCATTTGGAGTGGCATAATTTACAAAAGACAACAACCTACCATTTACATATTGGGGTTCTACCGGGCTACCATTTACCGTAACTTCCGCCTGTCCTGGAAAAGAAATTGAAACAGGTTCAGGCAGGGTATTGGTAAGATTCACTGTAACCGTTTCTCCATGTTTTACAATAATATGAGGTCCCGGAAGCTGGGCGGGCAAATTTTCCCCTTTGGCAAATCCCCAAAAATAAATGCTGTTGCCATTAGGGGTGCTTAGATAGCCGTCTTTTGCCCAAAGATCTATATTGACCATATATTATCACTCCTTCGGTATTTATTAGATGTGTCCGGTTTTTACAGCCGGACACATCTTTAAACAAAAGCCAATCAAAGAATATTTATCTCAGTAACCATTCCTCCAAAGGTAGTTCCGTTAATTGTATTCTTATGATGACTTCGGTTATATAGTGGATATTTTCCTGGAGAAGAGGCTGTAAAAATTGCATCTATGGTTTGACCAGGTGCAATAAATACTGTATTAGTCAGGTAACTTATATCCTCACCATGGAAACCCTGTAATTCTTTGGCATCTCTTCCTACTACCTTTAAATTAATCCCCAGTATCTGAATGTTATGGTCCTGGAATCCCAGATTAACAAAACGAAGCAGTACCCTTTCTCCACGGTATGCCGTAATTAATGATGAAAAAGGTTGAAACGGTAAATTCGGATTATCTGCGGATTTAACAGTATCAGGATAAGACCGCCCGTTGAGCAAATAATACTGAGGGCTGTATTCTGTCCAGTCAAATCCCTGGACATTGACAATCAAGTCATGAACCCTTGCATCTAATTCAGTAAGGAAAATCAGAACCTCACGATCATATTCAGTGGAAATATTGTTATATGCAAACTTTCTACCGCTGTAATCAGGGTCTTTTTCGATTAAAGGGCGAACGATTAAAGGCCCTATCATACCCATCTGGATATGTTCCACCGGTTCAAAATGGCAGTGGTACATATAGGTTCCGGGATCCAGCGGCTTGTAATAATATTCAAAGTCTCTCGCCACCGGAACTGATATCGAAGCCTCCGGCACTCCGTCCCATAACGGGATTTGGTTGGGAAAACCGTGCCAATGGATAGTATGGGTATCGTCTAAATCAGGTCTTTCAGGAAACCCGAGGTTTGTCAGGGTAAGATATACCTCATCACCCTCATAAGCTTCCAATAACGGAGCTAATAGAGTAGCTTTGCCTCGGTATTCAAATATTTCATTTTCAGGAACACCTGTAATATCACAAAAACCAAATATATAGTGTTTCGTGCCATCAGGCATATTAATCCACCCATCTGTGGCACCATATCGCTTTCTAACAACAGCCATATTAACACTCCTTTCTGGTCACGGATTCTACAGCACAAAACTGTAGAATCCGTGACCGCCATATACAATTATTTATAATGAACACTAATCTTTATCTCGGTTTAATGGTTTAGAAAACATCGTTAACATCGAGAAGGAAGGCTTCTTAAGTTTAACCATAACTTGTTCTTCGGTATATTCATCTGCTCCTATATCATAGCCTGCACCTTGCGGCCTTGTATCTCCATCATAATCATCATCCGGCGCATGGATTACTTCAGAATTCCTTAACACCTGATCAATTCCTCTATCAATAACAGGAGAACCGATTGTAATATGATAATCTCCCAGTATTTGAGGAGCAACAGTTACGATTTTTACGGTTTTAAAATCCGGTTCCATATTAAAGGCAACTGCTGTAAGTTGGACATCATATTCTTCAACAAATGCAGGGTCCCCCACAATATTGTTGCTTCCACCCGGATAACTTACTGACAGGCTACAGTATTGTGGATTAAAATACTCAGCTGCAGGTGTGCCAAATACTTCTAAATCAATAACATTGGGTTGGTCTCCCAAATTACCGATTCCCGCTATACCGCCTCTGCCTCCGTTCAGTGTTTGGTCAAAAGTTCCTGCCCTGTTATCCCAGAAAATGTTGTTAAACAGAACCGGGTTGCTGAAGTCTGGCGCATCAGGCGGTAAAACAGCCTGGAAAGCTGCACTATGCTTTTCGCTAACCAGTCCTGCTCCATGAGCCCGGCCGTCACTATCCTCGGCGGTGGCCGTCGTGATGTTTTTTACAATCGTGTTATTCATTATGACTACATTTGAAGCGTCATCAAGGGCGATTCCACCACCTAAGTCAGTGGAAACATTATTAACAATCATGTTGTTGTAAATATTTATTCTATAGGCCAATGGTTGAAGGAATCTGATACCGCCTCCATCGTCATTTGCAAGATTACCTCTGATAAGGTTGTTGTATATATCCACTTCTCCGGAACCGGCTGTCAGTGTTTCTGGAGGTATAGGCTGTTCCCCTCCTATGAAAATGCCTGCTCCTTCATTAAAGGAATTATTAAATTCAATACAGTTATGGTGTATCTGCCCATGCCGACTCAAACCGAAATGAGAAATACCGCCTCCGTACTCTGCTGAATAGTTTCCACATATATGGTTATGCTCTATATTGTAATAATCGGCACCGTTAAAGATTCCGATTCCACCTGCCAGACTTATTCCACCGTTATTCAGTATGCGGTTGTGGTGGATATGGATATGGTCATTATAGTTGTCACCTACATAGGCTTTTCCGATGGTTATACCGCCTCCGAAACCACCACCATTGCTTTGAATAATGTTGTTGCTTATTACAAGGTAATTACAGTGGGCATTGACATATATTCCGCCCCCGTCTTCACCCCTTGCACCCGTTATTTTTAACCCGTCAATCTGAGGTTTAAAGACTTCACTAAAAGTCCCTGCTTTGGAAACCACTGTAATAACCTGACCCTTTGTAATTTCCTTTACCTGATCCGGTGCTACAAACTGGGCTCCATCGAAATCGATAGCATCCAGCTTATTAAGCCATTCATCAATATATGATAGGAAGAAACGCCCATCAATCACAGAACCCTTTACTGCATTACCGTTAGGCAGTATTCCGCCGGGGCCAACCCCCTGTAATTTAATATTTTTATAAATGATCGGGCTTTCATAATAGGTTCCAGGCAAAACAACGATTATCGTACCATCAGAAGCGTTGTCTACCGCATCCTGAATTGTGGGATAATCCCCTGAGCCGTCTTCCTTCACCCTTACGATATTCGGCCAGTAGTGATCTTTATGGCGGACATGGAAGGTTGTTCCTGTAGGACTTGTTTTTCCTGCCGAATTGGTTACCAGAAGCTGTGTTGGACCTACAACGGAAAAGCCTTTGGGAACCCGAGCTGCAATTTCAGTATTGCTCCAGTAGACAATGTCTATTTCTTCTCCATTTAAAGTAACCATTCCCGGTACATCACCAAAACCCGTTCCGATAATAGTAAATGTCCTTTTTGTATCATCCTGGTGTAACACATTTACCTGTATTTGGCTAACCCTGAATAATTGCGGTATATCAGCAGGAAGTTCGCATTCCGGCGGCTGAGAGAACTGTGCTGCCGATGTTCCCACAAAAGCTGTAATGGGAAACAGTGCCATATCGGCATAGGTGGTCTTGCCCGGCCACACATCGAAAGTCCTTATAAGGGTCTGGTAATTTGGGTTATAAAGCTTGTTAGGGTTATCAGGGTCTCCCGGGTCATTCCCCACTACCTGATACATTCCTGGGGCAACTCCCGATGGAGTGGGTATATTGCGTGTATAAGTTGATGGCAGTAGAACTTCAAAAACGCCATTGATATCAGAATGAACCGTTGTGATTAGTTTACCTGTAAAATTCCGGATCCCTACGGGCGTATTTGGAATACCCCTCTTTTCACCATAGTATATAAAATCAGGGTCAGTTTCCAGGTTAACATCATCAAGCAAAAACCCAACTATTCTTCCGGGAACGGGGACGTCCGTATACAGGTAAAAGTCGGCGGCTGCGTTCATACCATCAACAACCTTTACTACCTTTTTATATGTGTCAATTTGACCAGGAGCAGGTTCATAATATGGCGGTGGCGGCATCCTCATTAAATTATTAGACGGTACAAACTTGTCTCCCTCATCGGTGTTAACCGAACCGCTTTCATCCAGCACCTTATATCCCGTTGGGGGCACAACTTCTACAATATACGTATCGGCAGATAAACCTTCAAAAGCGTAACCTCCGTCAAACACCCCTGGCCTTATTTGATTTGATATATTCGGAACCTCAATACACTCCGTCGGCTGGTCATTTGCATCGGTGCAGCCTGTGGGATGCTGCCATGCATCAGTAGTTGTTGAATCAATAAGTTCCCCCTGAACGATTCTGCCGTCTTGTATAGTTGTGGCATAAAGATTCAATGTTACATTTGGGATACCTGGTTCATAGTCTTCTGCAAGTGCATATCTAGGGTCAGTTTCATTCCGCATTGTAGCATTATAAACAATACCGGAAATGCCGCCGTTTTCTCCCCTATTGTAAGGCCTTTTCCCCCAGTCTATCCTGTTGGTTTTGGCGGCCCATGTAAGCTCTGCCAGGGTTAATACATCAGGATACGTTTCCGGACACCTAACATTGTTACCCTGTTCATCTACACAGCCGGTGGAAATCGGTACAGATATTCCGAAATCCGGAGTGCCGGTGGCCCCGGTTCGGGCAAATCTTATAAACCCCACTTCTGCCACTGCAAACCGCTCCAGCTCGAACACCTCTTTAAGTTTATAAACACCGTTCAAATCAGTAACGGTAGAATATTGAATGCTGCCGTCTTTAAAACGGGTAACCACCTCGACATTTGGAAGCCCCGTTTCACCATCGTCTAAGACTGCGTTGCGGTTGACATCGTTAAATACGGTTCCGACTATATAGCCGAACCATCTGGGAATTCCTATATCTCCCATATCCACCATCTGTCCCGGACCCACCTGAACTGTACGGAAGGATATAATATAATCGAGGGGTTCATCCCATATAGCCATTTGATAGAGTCCGGGTGGAACGTTTTCAATAACAAACTCGCCATTTGCATTACCCCTGCCTGCATAAACCTGCTGGTCGTTTGCTCCTATATCGCTAAGTGCAATCCACAGGCGGTCTACAGGATCACCCAGTGTCAGCGGCCTAAAGGGAGGTGTAAACTCAATGATAGTTCTCACTCTACCCCTGATGATTCCGGTATTGGTGTTTTGATTCGTTGGGAATTGCATCGGCTTTATAAATCCTATCCATACTAAAGGTTGTTTGAAGCCTTCCCTCGGGCTGTATCCATCGTTGCCTTCTTCAATCCATACATCGATTACATGAGTTCCCTCAATTGTAGTAGTTTGAACCCAATCGGTTCCATTAGGAGGTATGGCCTGAACTCCGTATTTACCTGGAGGGAGATTATCTATCAAAGCATCTCCATTTGCATCTGTGAGTATTTTCCCACCCGTGCCCGGCACCGGGATGGGTTTTCCGGAAGTATCGAAAATCAAATTCCCCTCTGTATCTCTTTCATATTCAGTTCCAAGGGGATTCCCGAAATAGTCTACCGTTACCTCGCCTACAGTATCTTCAATAATAATTTGAAAACCTTCTAAGCCGCTTTCCAGCGGAACATCATCTTCTCCGTTAACAGGATTGTTGTCATGAAACACGTGAACCCTTATTTTTGACAGCGGCAGCGGATTGGGGTGGAGCGTCACTTCTACCGTTGTGTTTGTATTTGGTATGACCTCAACCCAGCTGCCCCCCATTTTGTAACCTGAAGCAAGAACAGAAACCAGGTATTTCCCTTCAGGGAGGGAAACTACAGCCGGTGAACCGGGAGAAGCCTCCCCGGAAGCAGCGACGGGGCTGTAGCTTGCTGCAGGTTTTAGTGATGGAAATTTATTTTTATCTCTGGCTTCTTCGGGCAGTTCAACCTGGGGGTCTCCCACATTGTTTTCATTTACTATAAACTTAAATTCAGGAATTTTCTCCCCTGTTTTTATATCCATGACAACAATGGTAATCATTCCATTAGCCATTTCAAAACCTCTCTTTCTTTATGGTCTTATAAGCATTTCTCTACTTCAGATGGGGTATCTACTATATATTATGCAAATTGTTACTGTTTGGTTTTTGGTTAAATATAAATAAAAAAAATCTTACCTTCTGAAAACTTGGAGGGGAAGTCTGGAGGTATTTAAAGTACATAATCGAGATGAGATGAATAATATGTATTTATCAAAATAAAAAAAGCATAGCAATTTTAATAGTTTTATTGGGTGTTATAGCAGTTTCAGTTTCATATTTGTTTTTACTAGATTATCCATGGATTGTTAGAAGCGCCTATTATATAAATCCATATTATGTATTTAAGGTGCTTCACGTAGAATATCTTAAGAACAAAACAATTTCCGATTCAAAAGCAATGAAAAAAATTAAGGAGTTAGGTTTTGTGCCTACGGGAGAAGCAAGATTCTTATATCTGTCGCATGAACCTAGAAAAGAAATGGTAAACCTGTCATTAATAGATTGTAACTATTCTTAACACTGTAGAACGTTTGCGGGAAAAAAACGCAGGGAAGCTATAAGAATCCTGCAAAAGCTACCACAGGTATTGTTTATCAAAATGTTCGGTGACCCTACAACAAATTCAAAAGAGTGGACAATGAAGACCGTAGGAGAAATTCTTACGATAAAAGGTGGAAAGCGACTGCCAAAAGGTTCGCAGTACTCATTTATTCCAACTCCTTATCGTTATCTCCGTATTACTGATGTGAAAGATGGCCGGATAAACATCAATAGTATGAAATTTCTATCCGAAGAAGTGCAAAAAAAAGATTTCACGCTATACGGTTGAGGCTGGTGATGTGGTAATATCCATTGCTGGTAAAGCTGGTATTGTTGCTGAGATTCCAAAACACGAGGGGATAATTTAGCTTACGCTTTTCAAACCTCATTCGTACAAAGCCAAATTGCAAACTTAAAAGGAACTTCAACGGTGCAAAAGCTTGCCCTATATAAACTTGCTCAAATCATAATTCCTGTACCACCAATAACAAAACAGCGGCGTTTCGTATCGTATATTGAGCAGATAGAACAATTACGCCAAAAACAGGTTGAGTCACTAAAGACTTTAGATCACTTGTTTAGTTCTGCTATGGCCTGCGCTTTCACTGGCGAACTAACCGCTTCCTGGCGTAAAAAGCAAGCTGAAAAGATTGGATTTACCGACCGGCAGCAGGCTATCCTAGCTCTGTTGTTAGAAGTGGAACGATTGGGAGCTGCACAGGTCTTTCTCACTGCTTTAGTCAAGTATCTATTCTTGCTCCAAACAAAGAAGAGGGTAAGATTTTCGCAACCCTATAACTTTATCCATATAAGTACGGTCCATTTACCAGAGAGATTTATGAGGACCTTGAGGAACTTGAAAAGAAAGGATATCTGACTATTGACCGTACGGATGGTAACGGTGAAACGGAAAAAATGGAAATCTCTCTTTCGACTGATAGATTGGAAGATGTTGTGCTTTTAAGCAGTAGCCTTCCTACCGAAACACTTCAGAGTATTAGAGAGATTATTGGCGAATATGGCAGTCTCTCACTTAATGAATTGCTTGCAGCGGTTTATAAGGAATTCCCTGAGTATGCTGTAAGAAACCAATGGAAAGGTATGAGGTAATTTCAGAAAAGTGAGAGGAGAAACGATGAGAAAGCTAATACTCCTTTTTATAGCTATTATACTGATTGCTAATTTCTTTATCTTTGATGGTGATTGGAACGACTTTTACAACTGGAGCCAGGCAGTTGCGGAAGACATCAGGGAAAAATAGAGATATTGGTTCATTTAATGAGTTTTACATTGATTTAACATCCCTGATAATGAATACTCATCAAAAGAGATCCTCAAAGAATACAAACAGC
>ENA-OSAI01000462-OSAI01000462.1-marine-sediment-metagenome-genome-assembly--contig:-NODE-462-length-15193-cov-10.474171_pt1 | contig 15193 bp, 1 predicted proteins | sample MGYA00237871_ERZ529316 | MGnify/ENA primary metagenome ERZ529316 (study PRJEB26369, sample SAMN03142814) | marine sediment metagenome | biome: marine; feature: borehole; material: sediment... | reverse complement strand
CATGGCTCTTGCAGACGTAGAAGATCATTCCCGAGTTTCAATTCCTTATAGGTAGGCTAAAAACTAACCGTCCTGCTTCTTTCTTTGCTTTTTTTATCGTTGTTTCAATTCCTTATAGGTAGGCTAAAAACCCCGCTGTAATACCTTGTTTTTGCCTCAACTCGCAGTTTCAATTCCTTATAGGTAGGCTAAAAACTCGTAACCTTTAGACCACTTCTGTTTCCTCTTTCCATGTTTCAATTCCTTATAGGTAGGCTAAAAACTGTTACATTCATTGATGCTATTGACGACAAAGAAGAGTTTCAATTCCTTATAGGTAGGCTAAAAACCTAATCCAAACCATTCTTGATACCCATTTTCAAATTGTTTCAATTCCTTATAGGTAGGCTAAAAACTATAAACAGATCACCGCTGCATATAGTGAAGTCAAGTTTCAATTCCTTATAGGTAGGCTAAAAACAGAAATGGCTACACTTCAAAACAAGAATCAATTACAAGTTTCAATTCCTTATAGGTAGGCTAAAAACCTTTGTATGCTTGAAGTAGGTCATCCACTTCAAAAACCGTTTCAATTCCTTATAGGTAGGCTAAAAACAAAGCAAACATCGGCATGGGTAGGGCGAAACTGAAGTAGTTTCAATTCCTTATAGGTAGGCTAAAAACTCAGTGCCCCGACTGTCAGGACCGGGGGATTATCCTGTTTCAATTCCTTATAGGTAGGCTAAAAACGGCTGGTTGGGATTGGGGCTGCGGTTAAATCTTTCGGGTTTCAATTCCTTATAGGTAGGCTAAAAACTCGAAAAAATTTTTTGAGGAGGTTGTTAAATATGAGTTTCAATTCCTTATAGGTAGGCTAAAAACTTTTAAAATAGTGTGAAAAAGGCTGATTTGGTGAGTTGTTTCAATTCCTTATAGGTAGGCTAAAAACCACATGTTTGGGATGGTGCTTTAACGCTTTAAGGCTGGTTTCAATTCCTTATAGGTAGGCTAAAAACCGTAACGTTGCGGAAAAAGTGTTCTGATTGTTACCGGGTTTCAATTCCTTATAGGTAGGCTAAAAACATTAACAATCTTCCGCAAATCCTGTTCAAATCTCTCAGTTTCAATTCCTTATAGGTAGGCTAAAAACTACATCTGGCTCTTAACAAATTCCTCATGATCATGGGTTTCAATTCCTTATAGGTAGGCTAAAAACAGAAGATAGCTGAGGCCATTGCAATCTGGAAGATTAGTTTCAATTCCTTATAGGTAGGCTAAAAACACTGGTTGCCATTAACATCATCGCCAGCTGTCCATGGTTTCAATTCCTTATAGGTAGGCTAAAAACTATAGCCTCAAACAATTGGATAGGGAGATTGAACGGCGTTTCAATTCCTTATAGGTAGGCTAAAAACAGGACAGCAAGCAGGTCTGGAATACCCCTACGTGAGTTTCAATTCCTTATAGGTAGGCTAAAAACATATTTATACCAAAACAGCGTATATTCTTCCAAAAATGTTTCAATTCCTTATAGGTAGGCTAAAAACGAGATTATGTTGTATTTAAAATGACAAGCAAAGAAGAGTTTCAATTCCTTATAGGTAGGCTAAAAACGAATATCCGCTTGATTGATAACCGTGTTGTCCTCTTGTTTCAATTCCTTATAGGTAGGCTAAAAACCTTGTAGCAATCTAATATACCCAACTGCTATATCAATGTTTCAATTCCTTATAGGTAGGCTAAAAACCCGGCATGCGGGCGAAATTCATACAGTGCGAGTGATAGTTTCAATTCCTTATAGGTAGGCTAAAAACTTATATCTTGCATATAAGCCTTCGAGGTTGACGTTCGGTTTCAATTCCTTATAGGTAGGCTAAAAACGTGAGTTTTTTGTGCTTGATAATGTTCTTGCTTAACCAAGTTTCAATTCCTTATAGGTAGGCTAAAAACGATTATGAGGATGACGATAATGTATGGGTTATAAAAAAGTTTCAATTCCTTATAGGTAGGCTAAAAACGGCAGCGAATATAAGGCGTGGAATTGCAAACTCATAGTTTCAATTCCTTATAGGTAGGCTAAAAACGCTGTATTTCAGAAACAAAACATTTGGCGACCTAGAGTTTCAATTCCTTATAGGTAGGCTAAAAACCCGCTTATGAACTTCTGAAAAAAATGAACATCCCGCTTATGTTTCAATTCCTTATAGGTAGGCTAAAAACTTGTCAAGGGCACTGAAGAAGGCTGGTCCTATGACAGTTTCAATTCCTTATAGGTAGGCTAAAAACATCAATATTAGTATGGGGAGGTAGAAAAAACATGCCTGAGTTTCAATTCCTTATAGGTAGGCTAAAAACATAGCTCGGATTACTTCCTGGTATATACGGCCTTGTTTCAATTCCTTATAGGTAGGCTAAAAACCAAAAAGTAGATATCCCAGCAAAGGATGTGGCGAAAGGTTTCAATTCCTTATAGGTAGGCTAAAAACGGTAAGCGCTATCGTTAGCGCAGCCACTCTGGACGGGTTTCAATTCCTTATAGGTAGGCTAAAAACGTTGATATTGGTCACTTTTTCGGCGGCATGTAACTCGTTTCAATTCCTTATAGGTAGGCTAAAAACGGCCACCCAAATTAATTGCTTCTGATTGTTTTTCCCCGTTTCAATTCCTTATAGGTAGGCTAAAAACTGAACTTGCTGTCCGATTCGGGCCTGGATAAGACGGGTTTCAATTCCTTATAGGTAGGCTAAAAACCTGCATCAACGAGCTCCTGGGACGCCGGCTGTTTGTGTTTCAATTCCTTATAGGTAGGCTAAAAACTTAATCCAAAATATTCTGGTACATCGGGATCAACTAGTTTCAATTCCTTATAGGTAGGCTAAAAACCTAATAGTAATACTATTGTTTTCTTTCTCTATTGTTGGTTTCAATTCCTTATAGGTAGGCTAAAAACTCTAACAAGATATCCAACAACAATAAACCCAAAAGAAGTTTCAATTCCTTATAGGTAGGCTAAAAACTTTTTATCTCCTCCTCAAAACTCTCATAGACAACCCAAGTTTCAATTCCTTATAGGTAGGCTAAAAACCAAGCAACACAAATCAAGAAGTAGGATATATCGGGAAGTTTCAATTCCTTATAGGTAGGCTAAAAACTTGGAGTTGAGTAAAATGAAGAAGTTGAGCGATCCTTAGTTTCAATTCCTTATAGGTAGGCTAAAAACGTTCGTATTGCAAATATATGCGGTATAGTTCATCAACAGGTTTCAATTCCTTATAGGTAGGCTAAAAACAACTTCCTCAAGACTTTCTTTTGCAACTTTTTTCATGTTTCAATTCCTTATAGGTAGGCTAAAAACACCCTTCGACCATGGTTGGTCCGATGGGAGCAAGCAAGTTTCAATTCCTTATAGGTAGGCTAAAAACGCCATTCAAATCAACCCCCTATCACTTGATTTGGAAGTTTCAATTCCTTATAGGTAGGCTAAAAACGTATTGTTTCTGTTTGAGCTTTCTGTGTTTCTCACAAGTTTCAATTCCTTATAGGTAGGCTAAAAACTCAACATGGAAGCAAGCACAGCCTGTTCAATATCTAGTTTCAATTCCTTATAGGTAGGCTAAAAACGCTGTTGAATATCTGGAATTATATGCAGCTGAAAAAGGTTTCAATTCCTTATAGGTAGGCTAAAAACGCGTTCAGACATGTCCAACCTGATCCTCCTCTCTCTTGTTTCAATTCCTTATAGGTAGGCTAAAAACCAGGATATTGTCCGTATGTTATTCCAGCTGCAAAAAGTTTCAATTCCTTATAGGTAGGCTAAAAACAAGATAGGTATTTAGAAAATGCAACATTTTGGCACAAGTTTCAATTCCTTATAGGTAGGCTAAAAACTCACGACAAGCCTTTGCAATTCCTTCTTCAATTTCAGTTTCAATTCCTTATAGGTAGGCTAAAAACAGAGTGCGGGCGACAGTTTAGGAGTGAAGGGGCGTAGTTTCAATTCCTTATAGGTAGGCTAAAAACTTTAAAATTAGGTTGGATCTTAATCTGGGGAAGAAAGTTTCAATTCCTTATAGGTAGGCTAAAAACTTCCCTTTTCTTTCCTTAGTTTTGCAATTTTTCGACCGTTTCAATTCCTTATAGGTAGGCTAAAAACCATCTCCGTATCTTCTGTTTTTGAAATACAGCTTGATGGTTTCAATTCCTTATAGGTAGGCTAAAAACGTCGCCATCGGCATCCCTACTTTCTGTTTATACATAAGTTTCAATTCCTTATAGGTAGGCTAAAAACACAACTACAACTGGCAAGGTAGCAGAAAGCGAGGAGTTTCAATTCCTTATAGGTAGGCTAAAAACGCTCCCAATTTGTAGTCATCATCTGTGTTGTTGTAGTTTCAATTCCTTATAGGTAGGCTAAAAACCCAGTGGCTTTCTCTGTTGGCTTTGCCCCAGAGAAGTTTCAATTCCTTATAGGCAGGCTAAAAACATGCCTTTGAAGCGACCATAGTCCAGAAGTTTGCGAAGTTTCAATTCCTTATAGGTAGGCTAAAAACTATCACTTTTAAGGATGACCGAGGCGCTGAATCATATGGTTTCAATTCCTTATAGGTAGGCTAAAAACTGGACGCACCAGAACACGAAACGGGAACGGCGGCGGGTTTCAATTCCTTATAGGTAGGCTAAAAACCATGGTCCATGTAGAAAGCCTAATACGCAAAAGGCCGTTTCAATTCCTTATAGGTAGGCTAAAAACAACGCCAGTGTCGTGGCCTGGGGGAACGTTCAGATTGCGTTTCAATTCCTTATAGGTAGGCTAAAAACATAGAAAAGTTGTTTGTCTTTCTTGTTCACAAAAAAGTTTCAATTCCTTATAGGTAGGCTAAAAACGCAGTGCTACAAACTTCAAAGATACCACCGCCTGATGTTTCAATTCCTTATAGGTAGGCTAAAAACGTTGTTTTTGGACCCGTTCCCACTGCTGGACGGAGAGTTTCAATTCCTTATAGGTAGGCTAAAAACAAAAGCAAACTCTTGTTATAACCTGCAAATCCTTTCGGTTTCAATTCCTTATAGGTAGGCTAAAAACGCGTTTTCTTCAGCAGGATACCTGGGATTAAGCAACCGTTTCAATTCCTTATAGGTAGGCTAAAAACTTTTGTGCGGAAAACATATATCATATCTTCCGCTAGTTTCAATTCCTTATAGGTAGGCTAAAAACGCAGCAAGTAAAACACCATAGCCCTTTCCCTTATATTGTTTCAATTCCTTATAGGTAGGCTAAAAACTAACCTTATTTTATTAGCATACATCGAATTTTTTATAGTTTCAATTCCTTATAGGTAGGCTAAAAACATTCCTGTTCTGCTCTTTCAGCATATGGATGCATTTTCTGTTTCAATTCCTTATAGGTAGGCTAAAAACTTAGCAAAGCAGAAAAAAGCAAAAGGGGGTTTTAATTGTTTCAATTCCTTATAGGTAGGCTAAAAACAAAACCCCATACAACCACATCCTATTTATCTTTTTTAGTTTCAATTCCTTATAGGTAGGCTAAAAACAAAAATCATTCACACAAACCCCTCCTTACCTAGATAGTTTCAATTCCTTATAGGTAGGCTAAAAACCCTCATATGTATCTTTATCATCATCACCATCTATAGTTTCAATTCCTTATAGGTAGGCTAAAAACCATAACGCCTCAAATAATCGCTTTCCATGTTTACTCGTTTCAATTCCTTATAGGTAGGCTAAAAACAGCACCTATCAGAAATATCAATACAACATAAAAAGTGTTTCAATTCCTTATAGGTAGGCTAAAAACTATATTCTCAAAGATACCCATCACTACACGAAACGGAGTTTCAATTCCTTATAGGTAGGCTAAAAACGTAAAAGAAAGGGCTATGTTGTTTTATTTATTTCAGTTTCAATTCCTTATAGGTAGGCTAAAAACTTCGCCTTTGTGTCTCTTCTTATGGCATATCCTGCAGTTTCAATTCCTTATAGGTAGGCTAAAAACTGAGCACAATCAGCAACCGTTTCGTGAGAAACTTTTGGTTTCAATTCCTTATAGGTAGGCTAAAAACATAGTGAGTTTGGAGATGATATGGCCGCAGATCACTGTTTCAATTCCTTATAGGTAGGCTAAAAACTGTTGAATCGGTATATCCTTTGTAATCTGTTGGAGCAGTTTCAATTCCTTATAGGTAGGCTAAAAACCCGGGGGATGACGGCAAGGGGTGAAAGGGTATCCCTTGGTTTCAATTCCTTATAGGTAGGCTAAAAACATATTAAACTTTTGACGAATGAGTTTAAGATACCGAGTTTCAATTCCTTATAGGTAGGCTAAAAACATCTCAGGAAGACGCCAATGGCGTGCCGCCGATTGAGTTTCAATTCCTTATAGGTAGGCTAAAAACCTGGCGTTTATCATACTATTTCCTTCTACCTTGAGAGTTTCAATTCCTTATAGGTAGGCTAAAAACTCGTTCACGCTTCTATCCCATTTTTTTGCAATTTCTGGTTTCAATTCCTTATAGGTAGGCTAAAAACGCATATCCAACCCTACATGTCGATGTTGTGTAAACATGTTTCAATTCCTTATAGGTAGGCTAAAAACGGTGTTGATTGTGAAAAGTATACATCCTCAAAAAGAGTTTCAATTCCTTATAGGTAGGCTAAAAACGGGTTTCACCTCCTTCCTCAATTTTGTTGATCTCGGTGTTTCAATTCCTTATAGGTAGGCTAAAAACGGATTTTGTCGTTTTTTGTTAAGCCTATTTTATTTTAGTTTCAATTCCTTATAGGTAGGCTAAAAACTCAACATAAACTTCACCGTCCTGCCCATTATATGATTGTTTCAATTCCTTATAGGTAGGCTAAAAACTGAAAAAGGAAAAGTAATAGAGCAACAATATCATAGGTTTCAATTCCTTATAGGTAGGCTAAAAACAATATCTATAGGTCCACCACATCTTACTGGACTAAAGTTTCAATTCCTTATAGGTAGGCTAAAAACGAAACACGCAAAAACTGAGTGAAAGAGATAAACAAAGTTTCAATTCCTTATAGGTAGGCTAAAAACTGTCGATGTTGTGTAAACATTAATAAATCTTCTTTTGGTTTCAATTCCTTATAGGTAGGCTAAAAACCGCAGCAGGGAGCGGGGAACCGCTTCGAAAAATTTTGTTTCAATTCCTTATAGGTAGGCTAAAAACAATGGGAAAAGACTATTATTATGCGGCACGAGTATAGTTTCAATTCCTTATAGGTAGGCTAAAAACAGAAGAACAAAGAAGAGGAGGAGGATTGTTTGAAAGAGTTTCAATTCCTTATAGGTAGGCTAAAAACGATGAATTAAAAACAACAAAATATGTGTGGTTTCCAAGTTTCAATTCCTTATAGGTAGGCTAAAAACCTTCCGCTTTCGCCTACAAGGCACACTATTTTATCCTGTTTCAATTCCTTATAGGTAGGCTAAAAACCCGCCTCATTTGACCTTTTAGCTATGTTTTCTTCAAGTTTCAATTCCTTATAGGTAGGCTAAAAACTTCCTTTTTCTCTTATATATGTTTCTTTAATATATTGTTTCAATTCCTTATAGGTAGGCTAAAAACTTTGCCGTTCTCTTTTCGCTTGCCGAATTTCAGTTGTTTCAATTCCTTATAGGTAGGCTAAAAACATCAGATGGGGCATAGTTACTGCTCAATAGTAGATGGTTTCAATTCCTTATAGGTAGGCTAAAAACGCAAAAAGGTGAAAAGGCGAAGGGTGATTATGTGCAAGTTTCAATTCCTTATAGGTAGGCTAAAAACATGGATCAGCTTGGCGAAGATGCAATGCTTTCTAATGGTTTCAATTCCTTATAGGTAGGCTAAAAACTGTCAAGATTCCACGCAGGATTGCTATACATGTCGGGTTTCAATTCCTTATAGGTAGGCTAAAAACCTTGGTGTTAGGTCGCTCATACAATTTTCCTCCCATGTTTCAATTCCTTATAGGTAGGCTAAAAACGATACACCTTGCAAAGATGCGGAGAAAAAGAAAGAAGGTTTCAATTCCTTATAGGTAGGCTAAAAACCTTAGAGGCTTGTTTGCTTCAACCATTTCGTTGTAGTTTCAATTCCTTATAGGTAGGCTAAAAACGTTTATCTTCTTACACCTCGGGCACTTAATACTCAGGTTTCAATTCCTTATAGGTAGGCTAAAAACGAGGTTGTTATAATGAAAATCACTTATGAGCAAGCTTGTTTCAATTCCTTATAGGTAGGCTAAAAACCTTTTCGTACAATCTGGGATTTCTCTCCCAGACAAGGGTTTCAATTCCTTATAGGTAGGCTAAAAACTGCCCTTATTTTCGATTTTTTCGAGCGAACCCATATAGTTTCAATTCCTTATAGGTAGGCTAAAAACTATACATACCTCCTTAAATATCTAAGCCAGAAAGTTGTTTCAATTCCTTATAGGTAGGCTAAAAACCTCAAGACCTCCTCCAGATCGACCAGTTCTGGAGGAGTTTCAATTCCTTATAGGTAGGCTAAAAACAAATTTTAAGGGGGTTGTTATAATGAAATTCAAGCGTTTCAATTCCTTATAGGTAGGCTAAAAACTATGATGACTATGTCCTATATAAACAGGATTGTCAAGTTTCAATTCCTTATAGGTAGGCTAAAAACACCGCCAAAACCGGAGAAAACCCGCATACAAAGGCAGTTTCAATTCCTTATAGGTAGGCTAAAAACAAAGGTATCATAACCGAAGAAGTTTAGCATAGCATAGTTTCAATTCCTTATAGGTAGGCTAAAAACGTCCAGTTTTGTGTGTTTTATTATCATTCGAAGCCCGTTTCAATTCCTTATAGGTAGGCTAAAAACGGAAGGGTTTCAGGTATTCGTGCAGGGTGACTGCCCGGTTTCAATTCCTTATAGGTAGGCTAAAAACCCGCTTTCTGGCAGGGAATTCTTTGAATCTCAACAAGGTTTCAATTCCTTATAGGTAGGCTAAAAACAAGGCAGTGATTTTCAAGCTTTGCCGTTGTGATACGGGTTTCAATTCCTTATAGGTAGGCTAAAAACGCGGCGTTTTTGGTTCAAACTTGCTCTGGCCTTTGGGTTTCAATTCCTTATAGGTAGGCTAAAAACAACCAGTGCTTGCATTGTGTGTAGAGTCTGTTGGAAGTTTCAATTCCTTATAGGTAGGCTAAAAACACTACTATTTTAAGGAAATCTGTTTCCTTTTTGCTCGAAGTTTCAATTCCTTATAGGTAGGCTAAAAACGCGATTTTGGGCGTTCAAGGATAGCTATGTATCACAAGTTTCAATTCCTTATAGGTAGGCTAAAAACTTATTATCATTTTTCCTTTTTTTCCACCTCGAAGCAGTTTCAATTCCTTATAGGTAGGCTAAAAACCGACCGTTCGGGTGTTCTTTCCAAAACTTTTCTATTCGTTTCAATTCCTTATAGGTAGGCTAAAAACTAAACAAATGTGGATAAGAAGCCAAGGTGGAGAAATTTGTTTCAATTCCTTATAGGTAGGCTAAAAACATAGCAGACATACAGCGAAACATCAGGGATTTGGCAAGTTTCAATTCCTTATAGGTAGGCTAAAAACGCCCATCACAAAGAAAAACAGCCAAAGAATTATATTGTTTCAATTCCTTATAGGTAGGCTAAAAACCAGACCATTCTGGATGTTTTTTAAGTTGTAATAACAAGTTTCAATTCCTTATAGGTAGGCTAAAAACTTCCAGGTTTTAGTTTACCATCTTTGTTTCTGTGAAAGTTTCAATTCCTTATAGGTAGGCTAAAAACCTTTGCATTATACCAAACATATTCATATATTCCTTCGTTTCAATTCCTTATAGGTAGGCTAAAAACAGCATTATATTAGCGAAAAAACGTTTATCGAAAAATGGTTTCAATTCCTTATAGGTAGGCTAAAAACTGCATACTTAACATCTTCTTTTGTTGCACTTTCTGGGTTTCAATTCCTTATAGGTAGGCTAAAAACAGGTGTAATTCGACAAATTGAAAATGATAAAGAATTGTTTCAATTCCTTATAGGTAGGCTAAAAACAAGAATTGGGAATAGAAATGAAACATATTAAAAAAAGTTTCAATTCCTTATAGGTAGGCTAAAAACTTTTTCAGCTAACTCACTAATACCTTCATGAAACTTGTTTCAATTCCTTATAGGTAGGCTAAAAACTTAATTTTATTAATTATATTAATTTCATCTATTGTTGGTTTCAATTCCTTATAGGTAGGCTAAAAACTCTGCTGAGGGTCACAAAAACATATTGGCTCGCATGTTTCAATTCCTTATAGGTAGGCTAAAAACGAAAAATTCATTTTTCCGTCACCTCCTAACAAAATAAGTTTCAATTCCTTATAGGTAGGCTAAAAACGGGCATGTGCTGTTGAGAAACAGTATCAAGTTTGTCAGTTTCAATTCCTTATAGGTAGGCTAAAAACTACCAAAACACAGCACCTATGCTCACCGCCAGGCGGGTTTCAATTCCTTATAGGTAGGCTAAAAACTTGTTTTCCAGCTTACTTTTCTATCTTCAATTAGGCCGTTTCAATTCCTTATAGGTAGGCTAAAAACAATGAAAAGAATGAAAAGAAGAGAGATATAGTACGGTTTCAATTCCTTATAGGTAGGCTAAAAACTGAAACTTTCAGACTTAGAAGTTTGTGCTTTGCTTGGTTTCAATTCCTTATAGGTAGGCTAAAAACAGCCTCTCTCAAGAACTGCTCTTCGCTCATTCTTTCGTTTCAATTCCTTATAGGTAGGCTAAAAACCATGCCATACTATATATTCGTAGTCAAGTTCGCCCCAGTTTCAATTCCTTATAGGTAGGCTAAAAACTCATTGTCGCCATACTTATCCCTGCTTTCCGTTATTCGTTTCAATTCCTTATAGGTAGGCTAAAAACGCAACAGTGTTGACATAGTAAACGTATCCGAAGCGGGTTTCAATTCCTTATAGGTAGGCTAAAAACTTGAATGTTCTAGTGTGAACCACGACCAATTTTGGGTGTTTCAATTCCTTATAGGTAGGCTAAAAACGAGCTTGAGAAATTCTTCTGCATCCTCACTATGAAGTTTCAATTCCTTATAGGTAGGCTAAAAACGGGAATTCCTTTCATATTCTTTAGTATTTATATCAATGTTTCAATTCCTTATAGGTAGGCTAAAAACTAGCCCTCCTTCTATTTCTACGTTCTAGCTCAAGTAGTTTCAATTCCTTATAGGTAGGCTAAAAACTCACACCATCTGTTATGATGTATTCCTGCCCATCTAGTTTCAATTCCTTATAGGTAGGCTAAAAACTCAACGCCGGTTGGGCTAATTACGACATTTGCGAAGAGGTTTCAATTCCTTATTAGGTAGGCTAAAAACCACTGGCCAAAAGCGAAGATATAGATGCACTTGAGCTGTTTCAATTCCTTATAGGTAGGCTAAAAACATGTATGAGTAAAAGAATACTAGGAAGAGAAGATATACGTTTCAATTCCTTATAGGTAGGCTAAAAACCCTTTGGGACGTTGGGATGCGTCCCGAGTGCGATTTCGTTTCAATTCCTTATAGGTAGGCTAAAAACGCATTATATTAGTGAAAAAATATTCACTGGAAAATGGTTTCAATTCCTTATAGGTAGGCTAAAAACGGGTTTTTACAGGACGATCCTGCGGATCCCTTAACTCGTTTCAATTCCTTATAGGTAGGCTAAAAACTGTAATATGAACATCATACATATAACTAATTATCTCGTTTCAATTCCTTATAGGTAGGCTAAAAACTCCCTTGTAGCAAATCATATCCCAATGCTTGGAAAAGGTTTCAATTCCTTATAGGTAGGCTAAAAACATAATTCTTCCAGCCATTCTGCTCAATATTCAACCCTAGTTTCAATTCCTTATAGGTAGGCTAAAAACATAAAGATGTTTAAAGGCGGTTGTGTGAAAAGATTGTTTCAATTCCTTATAGGTAGGCTAAAAACTGCAAAAAATAGATCCCCCAAATCGTTATATATATCGGTTTCAATTCCTTATAGGTAGGCTAAAAACTAAACCAGTAGAAGCAGTTACGTCAGATGCAATTGTGTTTCAATTCCTTATAGGTAGGCTAAAAACGCATATCAGCCAGCTTTTGCCCCATTGCAACAGCTAGTTTCAATTCCTTATAGGTAGGCTAAAAACTTCATATTACCTCCTTATAATATTTTTTTTTTACTGTTTCAATTCCTTATAGGTAGGCTAAAAACAACATTTTCAATACCTTTAGCCTGCCGGACCTTTTCAGTTTCAATTCCTTATAGGTAGGCTAAAAACATAAATTTTCAGCAACAGCTATCTGTTCAACTGTGGTTTCAATTCCTTATAGGTAGGCTAAAAACAAACTCTGATTTCTTCATCATACATTTTCTTTTTTCTAGTTTCAATTCCTTATAGGTAGGCTAAAAACGTTTATACATTGTCCTTACCCCCTTTCCTGTGATGGTTTCAATTCCTTATAGGTAGGCTAAAAACCGAGAGGCAGTACAAATGGAAGCGAGAGTTTTTATGGTTTCAATTCCTTATAGGTAGGCTAAAAACTATGACCATCAAAGTTGACAGGCTTAATATCCGCAGTTTCAATTCCTTATAGGTAGGCTAAAAACCTAGCATTCGTAGTCGATATGATATTCTGATATGCTTGTTTCAATTCCTTATAGGTAGGCTAAAAACGCAAATTCACGTTGAGTAATATCTTTTTCTTTCCTGTTTCAATTCCTTATAGGTAGGCTAAAAACAGATGTTTGGCCGGGGGATGTAATTGCAGGTGTAGGGTTTCAATTCCTTATAGGTAGGCTAAAAACTGAAATATATTGTATATTAATACCGTTTTTGACATCGTTTCAATTCCTTATAGGTAGGCTAAAAACCCGCACCAAAGTAAACATCCTGGAAGAGAAAATCAAGTTTCAATTCCTTATAGGTAGGCTAAAAACTACCACTCAAAATCGCCTGATTCTCACTCAAAACATCAGTTTCAATTCCTTATAGGTAGGCTAAAAACTTGTAAAAAGACCTAGTATGTTCGTGAATTCGCCTAGTTTCAATTCCTTATAGGTAGGCTAAAAACTTAACAAATGAACTTCATCAACCGCTAAAACAATAGTTTCAATTCCTTATAGGTAGGCTAAAAACAGCATAGACTTTTAGGCTAAAAAAGAAAAAAAGACGAGTTTCAATTCCTTATAGGTAGGCTAAAAACTCATAGTCAATCCAACTATTTTACCCCTAGAATCAAGTTTCAATTCCTTATAGGTAGGCTAAAAACCTACAAAACAAGAACATACCCGAAAATGCAAGTAGTGTTTCAATTCCTTATAGGTAGGCTAAAAACATAAAACCTACCGGATACAGGTCAAGCATAACTGAAAGTTTCAATTCCTTATAGGTAGGCTAAAAACTGTAGTGTATGAAGGCCATCTTCCCTATCGCTGAAAGGGTTTCAATTCCTTATAGGTAGGCTAAAAACAAACAAAAAGAATGCGGAAGAGCAGTTGGTGGAGCTGTTTCAATTCCTTATAGGTAGGCTAAAAACATTAATCACAACTTTGATGTCCACTAAACTCATTTGTTTCAATTCCTTATAGGTAGGCTAAAAACACCTGAGGAAAACCTTGTATCAGAAGTGAAGGTATAGTTTCAATTCCTTATAGGTAGGCTAAAAACAGGTTACAGAAATTGCTGAAAAGTGGGGAAGAAATGGTTTCAATTCCTTATAGGTAGGCTAAAAACTCTTCTTTTTGTTTATGTTTTAGTTTATGTTTATTGTTTCAATTCCTTATAGGTAGGCTAAAAACCCATTGCTTTTGCAGACGCCTGCCGCAGTCCGCTTTGGTTTCAATTCCTTATAGGTAGGCTAAAAACGACTATGGCGCCGGCGGTTAAGATCGTTTTTGAGGAGTTTCAATTCCTTATAGGTAGGCTAAAAACCCCCGAGTATTCTTTGAAGGCTGTGAATTATGACAGGGGTTTCAATTCCTTATAGGTAGGCTAAAAACATAGAGTAGGTGGAAGGGGGTGGGGGAGCATGAATTGTTTCAATTCCTTATAGGTAGGCTAAAAACGATGCATCATCTGTTTGTGAAGGATGATGAATATGGGGTTTCAATTCCTTATAGGTAGGCTAAAAACACCTCTAGCTCGTCGGTGTCCTTGGCCACCGCTAGGAGTTTCAATTCCTTATAGGTAGGCTAAAAACGTTTTCGAGTGGTTGATGATAGTCTTTTGAAGGATTGTTTCAATTCCTTATAGGTAGGCTAAAAACGGCTAGAAAACCGCCGAACGCCGCAATGATGGTTTTGTTTCAATTCCTTATAGGTAGGCTAAAAACGCCGTCCATGAGGTCCGTTTCAGGATTCTCTTCAGGGAGTTTCAATTCCTTATAGGTAGGCTAAAAACCCACGGGCTCGGGGCCTTCGCTGATACAAACCTCGGTTTCAATTCCTTATAGGTAGGCTAAAAACTTACCGTCACGCATCAGGTAGATGCGGCGGGGTTGGAGTTTCAATTCCTTATAGGTAGGCTAAAAACGGTATGGCTGCAAGGAGGCAGCCTCTTTTGATGATCAGTTTCAATTCCTTATAGGTAGGCTAAAAACAGAAGCGCAAAAAGAAAAATGATTAACGTATGCCGGTTTCAATTCCTTATAGGTAGGCTAAAAACAGCCCTATTCGGGCTTTCTCCCGGCGGGCCTGTATTGTTTCAATTCCTTATAGGTAGGCTAAAAACCACAACTAACAAGGCATAGGATAGCAAGTTATTCCGGTTTCAATTCCTTATAGGTAGGCTAAAAACATAAACACGAAGATAAACGGAAAGCGTATAGCATAGTTTCAATTCCTTATAGGTAGGCTAAAAACCAAATTTTCCGGATTCTTTTTGTTGTCGAAGAAATTCGTTTCAATTCCTTATAGGTAGGCTAAAAACAGATTTGGAAATTTCTGGCGTCATCCCACCCAATTTTTGTTTCAATTCCTTATAGGTAGGCTAAAAACGGAAAACACAAGGATACTCAAAACCACATACAAAGAGTTTCAATTCCTTATAGGTAGGCTAAAAACTAAAAAACAGATTGCCTTTTCGATACCATATAGATTGAGTTTCAATTCCTTATAGGTAGGCTAAAAACTCTTCGAAGCGAGAGTCTACGTTAGCAATTTCTT
>ENA-OSAI01000461-OSAI01000461.1-marine-sediment-metagenome-genome-assembly--contig:-NODE-461-length-15203-cov-7.031489_pt1 | contig 15203 bp, 12 predicted proteins | sample MGYA00237871_ERZ529316 | MGnify/ENA primary metagenome ERZ529316 (study PRJEB26369, sample SAMN03142814) | marine sediment metagenome | biome: marine; feature: borehole; material: sediment... | reverse complement strand
TGGCCTTCACCCTGTTCGTGGGCATGGGAGTGGCTACCCTGCTGATATTTCCCTTTGCCCTCCTGGCAGTGAGGCCCTTCGTGGCGCTGTTGCGCATCCCGTATCCCATGCTGGCGGCGGGAATTCTGGCCTTTTCCGCCGTGGGTGCGCGGGCCATGGGCGACCTGTACGGAATACTGATGATGTTCTGCTTCGCAGTGCTGGGCTACCTGCTGGAGAGGTATGGTTTTCCCGTGGCCCCCCTGGTCCTGGGCTTGGTCCTGGGCCGTATCGTGGAGACCTCTCTGCGGCGGGCCCTGATCATCGCCGCGTATGATCCGTGGATGGTGGTATCCCGGCCCATCACCGCGGTGTTACTGGTGCTATCGGTACTGTCTGTCGCGGTCCCCGCATGGACCAGGTATCGCACGAGGAGGGCTGCTGAGAAGTGAGACCATCTCTGCACCGGATGTTTCAGGCTCGGTCGGTCGCGGTGGTGGGGGCGTCGCGCGATCCCAGCAAGACCGGTCATGTGATACTCAGGAATATCCTGGAGGGCGGATACCGCGGAACAGTGTACCCGGTCAATCCCCGGGTGGACGAGATCCTGGGTTTGAAGGCATACCCCTCGCTGAGGGAGCTCCCGGAGGCGCCCGACCTGGCGGTGTTCGTGGTACCGGCCCGGCTGGTGCCTGACCTGGTGGCGGAAGCGGCGGAGCTGGGGGTTGGCGCCGCGGTGGTCATTTCGGGCGGCTTCCGGGAAGCGGGGAGGGGGGACCTCGAAGAGGCCCTGCGGCGGACCGCCCGGGAGGGAAGGATCCGCATCCTGGGGCCCAACTGCCAGGGTTTCGATTACCGGCCCAACCATCTCTGCGTCACCTGGCCGCCTCGGCGGGTTTCCGGTTCGCTGGCCATCATCTCTCAAAGTGGCACAGTGGGTGCGGCTCTGGCCGACTGGGCGGAGGAAGAAGAACTGGGCACCACGGTACTGGTGAACCTGGGCAACAGAGTGGACCTCACGGAAATCGACTTCATGTCCCATTTTGCCCGCGACCCATCGGTGGGTGCGGTGGTACTGTACGTAGAGGCGGTGACCAATGGCCGGGCATTCATCGAAGCAGCGCGCCGCCTTTCGGCGCGTAAGCCGCTGGTAGTACTCAAGGGCGGCCGCACTTTGGCCGGGAAGAAGGCCAGTCAGTCCCACACCGGTGCGCTGGCGGGGCGCTACGAGGTATTTCGTGGCGTGTGCCGCGAGCTGGGCGTGGTGTTGGGCGAATCTCTGGAGGAGCTGTACGATGCTGGCAAGATGGCGGTGACCTGCGGCCGACCAGCGGGTCCGAGACTGGTGGTGATCACCAGTTCGGGGGGAAGTGGGATCCTGGCCTGCGACCGCGCCCAGGAGCTGGGGCTACAGCTCGCCCAACTTCCCTCAGACGCGGTTTCCTCGCTGCGGGCGGACCTGCCCAGCCATTGCATCGTCGGGAACCCGCTGGACCTGACGGGGGATGCCTCGGCCGAGCGGTTCGAGAGGGCCGCCCGCCGGGTGGTGGAAGCGGGCAGCTGCGACGCTCTGCTGCTCATCTTCGGTGACCCCATTGCTGGTGCCGCCCGGGCCGCCGCCCGGATCAGGGGGATGGCGCGGGGGACAGTGGTCATCTGCTGTTTCCTGGGTGGGGGCAGCCAGCAGGCAGAGGAGGTCAGAGCCTGCCACCGCAGTGGCATTCCCGCCTACCCGACGCCTGACCGGGCAGTGGCGGCCCTGGCCCACATGTGGCATCGCCGCCATGCCAATGGTGAAGGAGGGGTAGCATGCCTGACGTAGCTTTGCTGGAACCAGGAAAGAAGGTCTTACTGCTCGGCAATGAAGCCATCGCCCGCGGGGCAGTAGAAGCGGGGGTGCAGGTGGCGACGGGGTACCCGGGTACTCCCGCTTCGGAGATCATCGAAGCCCTCTACGTCGCATCTCGGTCGGCGGCCTTACGGGTGCAGTGGAGCGTGAACGAGAAGGTCGCCCTGGAAGTGGCCGCGGGAGCCAGTATCGTGGGGGCCCGCTCCCTCACAGCCATGAAGAGCGCTGGGCTGAACGTGGCGATGGATACCTTCGTCACGTTGCCGTACGGCGGAGTGCGCGGTGGCCTCCTGGTGGCGGTGGCCGACGATCCCGGTGCGCACTATTCTTCCACAGAACAGGATACCCGCTGGCTCGCACTCGCTGCGGAGGTGCCGTGTCTGGAGCCCTGTGACCAGGAAGAGGCGCGGGCGATGAGCCGGGTGGCCTTCGACCTGTCCGAGGAGCTGGAACTGCCGGTGATGCTGAGGTCGGTGACCCGCATTTCCCACTGTTCCGGGGACGTGACCCCGCAACCAATCAGCACCCCGGCCGGCCGCCTGGGGTTCAACAAGCACTACCGGTTGCCGTTCAGGTACAACGTCTACGGGGCTCCGGGAGCGGTGCACAAGCATCGCTGGCTTCACGGCCGGCTGGAGGCAGCGCGCCGCTGGGTTGAGGAGTGTCCCTTCAACGAGGTGCGGTGGGCACCGGGAGCGTCGTTAGGGGTGGTGGCTGCGGGAGTGGCCTTTGCCTACGCCCGGGAGGTCCTGGAGGAACTGGAGGAACCGGTCCACTTCTTCAAGCTGGGAGTCCCCTACCCCCTACCCGAGCGGCAGCTGGAAGAGTTTGCCCGTCGCTGCCAGCGGGTGCTGGTGCTGGAAGAGGGGGACGGCTTCGTCCGGGTCCAGCTGGAGGCACTGCTGGCGCGCCGGGGGATCTCCTGTTCGGTGGAGGGAAAGCCGGCCCCCGGTTGCGGGGGAGGCATCGCCGAACCCTGGGGCGAACTGGACCCCGACTTGGTTCGGGCGGCCGTCGAGAGATTCCTTGGCCGCGAGTGTGATGAACCTGAACGACCGCTGCCCTCCGGCGTCATAATCCCACGATCGTCAACTCTCTGCGCTGGCTGTTCCCATCTGGGCGCCTACTGGTCGCTGCGGGAGGCCGTCGCCAAGGTCGGAGGCACGGTGCCCATCATCAATGGGGACATCGGATGCTACGAGCAGGGGGGCTACGGCCTCTTCGCCGGGGACCCGCCCGTGTCCGAGGACATCAGCGCCCGCCATCGGCCGAAGTCACCTTACGACGTGCTGGACACCATGCACGTTATGGGCAGCGGCGTCGGTTTGGCGCAGGGCCAGTGGCTGGCGGGATACCCTGACGGCAAGCTGGTGGCAGTGTGCGGGGACTCCACCTTCTTTCACGCGGTGCTTCCCTCCCTGGCTAACGCCGCGCTGTATGGGGCGGACGTGACCGTGGTGGTGCTGGACAACCGATGGACGGCCATGACCGGTCATCAGCCCAGCCCCACTACCGGCCGGGACCAGCTGGGGGAGCGGATGCCCGTCGTGGACCCGGTACCGGTGATCCGAGCCCTCGGGGTGGACAAGGTGCTGGAGGCTGACGCCTACGATCTGCAGGCGGCGGAGACGGCCATCCGGGAAGCCCTGGAGCACCCGGGGCCGGCGGTGGTGGTACTTCGGTCGGAGTGCAGGCTGCAGTACGTCCGTAGGGAACGTCCCGGTCCGGGGAGGACCGCGGTCGATCCGGCAGAGTGCACGGGTTGCAGGCGCTGCGTCAGCCTGGGTTGCCCGGCGGTGGGAATGCAGGGGCGGAAGGCAGTCATCGATAGCGGAGCCTGCAACGACTGCGGCCTGTGTGTCCAGGTGTGCCCGGCGGGTGCAATCCGGGAGGTGAAAGCATGACCAAGGCCCGAACAGAGGTGGTCATCGCGGGGGTGGGAGGACAGGGCACGGTGCTGGCTGCCCGGATCCTGGCCGATGCAGCCATCGCAGTGGCTGGGGAAGACCCTGGCTGGCGGGTGCGGGTGGGTGAGACCTTCGGCGCGGCCATGCGGGGGGGCTCGGTCTCCTCTCACGTCCGCTGGGGATCAGTCTCCTCTCCCCTGGTTCCGCGGCGAAGGGCAGGGCTGGTGATAGGCCTGGAGCCGCTGGAGGGCGTCCGCGCGGCGGTGAAATACGTGTCCCCCGGAGGCACCGTGGTGTTACACTCCCGAACCTTGCCCCCAGTGGACGCCGCCATCGGTCTGGTGTGCTATCCCCCGGTGGCGGAGCTACGTCAGGTGGTGGAGTCGGCGGGGGCCAGGGTGTTGGTGGTGGATGCGGAGAAGCTTGCCGTGCAGGCGGGCACCCGGCGGTGCGCCAACGTGGTGATGCTGGGGTTTTCGCAGGGGCTGGGGGTTCTGCCCTTGCCGCGGGAGGCGCTGGTCCTGGCAATACGGCGTAGGGTTCCCTCCCGCTATCTCGACGTCAACCTTGAGGCCTTCGAGCTGGGTAGGTTGGAGGGAGAGAGGTATCGGTGAACCCGATATCGCCAGAGAGGAGTGGCTGGCTGCTGGAACCGGAAGCCATGATGCTGCTCCAGTCGCATGGCTTCCCGTTTCCCCGTTGGAAGTGGGCGGCCACCGAGGATGATGCTGTAACGTGGCTGCAAGGTCGGCAGCGCCCGGTGGTGGCGAAGGTGGTATCCCCCGCCATCCTGCACAAGAGCAACGTGGGCGGGGTGGTCACGGGGCTCAGGACACCGCATGAGGTTGCGGATGCCTTCCGGCACATGAGCGCGCTATGCCGCGAGATGGCTGCTCCCTTCCGCGGTGTGCTTTTGGTGGAAGAGGCGGGGCCAGCCCCCGAAGTGATCGTTGGGCTGACCACCGATGAGGAATTCGACCGGGTGGTGCTCTTCGGAGCCGGAGGAGTTACAGTGGAGCTCTACAGGGATGTCTCCTTCCGACCCTTGCAGTTGCTTACCCCGGCGGCGGCGCGGCGAATGATCGAGGATACCAAGGTGGGCCGGTATCTGGCTGCAGCCCGGGTGCGTTGCTATGATGTGGAGTCCCTGGTGGAGCTCTTGGTCAAGGTGGGAGAGCTGGCGCTTGCCGAACCGCGCCTCACGGAGCTGGATCTCAACCCGGTACGCGTGTACGATCAAGGAGCGCTAGTCCTGGACGTTCGGTTGCATTTCGATTCGCCAGGAGGTTAGCCGGCACCACTTCCCGAAGAAGATACGCAGCCCAGGTACGGTGCAGGAGGATGGGTCGTGTTCAGACCGGTTCGACAGGGCAAGATCTACGTGCAGATTGCCGACCAGATACGCCAGCTGATCGAAAGCGGCGCGCTCAAACCGGGAGAAAAGCTACCCCCGGAGCGGGCGCTGGCCCAGGCTTTCCAGACCAGCCGGGCCTCGGTAAGAGAGGCACTGAGCGCGCTGGAGATTGGCGGTTACGTCATCTGCCGCCCCGGGTCGGGCACCACGGTGGCGGCAAATCCCCCCACCTCGCGCAGGCAGCTCTGGCATAGGTTACTTGAAGAGGACAGTCCGTACGATATTTACGAGGCCCGCCTGATCCTGGAGCCCCACGTGGCGGCTCTGGCTGCCGAGCGCGCCACGGACGACGACCGCGAGCGGCTGCACAGGGCCATGGAACGGATATTGGCTGCTGGCCGGTCGCGGGATCCCGATGAGTACAATGCGGCTGACCAAAATTTCCATCGGGTGATCGCACAGGCTTGCCGGAACGAGGTCCTGTCAAAGGTTGCCCTGGCGGTCAACGCCTGCATGAGCGAGGAGCTGTGGAAGAACCTCAAAGCCAAGGCGCTGCTGTTGCCCGGGAGGCTGGAGAAGTACACCATCGAACACGAGCAGATCTGTCGGGCCATCGTGGCCGGGGATGTGGAACAAGCCCGCCAGGCTATGTATCACCATATTAAGGAGATCGAAGGCGACGTCTTTGCGGGCGCTGAGGAGGGAGACAGTTGACGGAGTTCTTCGCCAGACTGGAGAAGTATGGGCTTCCGGGGCGGGACTGCCACGAACTGCCCGACTCCCCCTTGCGGTTCCCGGATGGCGGACACTACCGCATCGAGATATCGGGGGTCGAACGGCTGTCCACGCTGGAGGCCATGATCGACGAAGCAGAGCGCCGCCGTGTTCCCGTGCACCGGATAATCGCCACGGTGGGTGGGGCCACCCTGCTGGACGCCCGGGAACTGAGGGAATTTGCCAAGGTGGCACGAGAGTGCCGGCTGGAGGTGATCGTGACTCCTGCCTTGAGCCGTGGCTGGGACACCGGTCGTCAGCTGGTGACCCGCGAAGGGCTGGTGTCAGGGCTCAGGATCCGGGGTGCGGACAATCTGTCCTACGTGGTAGGCGACATCCTGCGCTGTGTGGAGGCGGGTTTCAGGGGTTTTCTGGTGGTGGATGAGGGACTTCTGTGGTTGCTCGGTCGCATGCGGGAGCAGGGGGACATACCCCCAAGGACCGTCTTCAAGGTTTCCGTGTTCACCGGGCACGCCAACCCTGCAGGAGCCAAGGTCCTGGAGATGCTCGGCGCCGACACCTTCAACCCTCTGGCCGATCTGAGCCCGGCCATGCTCGCTGCCATCCGGCGGGCAGTGCGGATGCCCATGGATGTGTACGTATCCCTGGTGGATGCCATGGGAGGAGTCGTCCGGCTATGGGAGGCGGCGGAGATCGCCCGCGTGGCTGCCCCCTGTTACCTCAAGTTCGAACCTGGGGAGTCAGAAGGTGCCCTGTACAAACCGTGGGTGAGCGAGGAGTTTCACGCCCGATTGGTGAGGGAGAAGGTCAAGCAGGCCGAGATCATGATGGAGCTGGTGGCGAAGGTGTCACCTTCCGTCCGGCCTTCGCCTCCGGGGCCGGAGGACCTAGCGCTGCCTGAGCCGTGAGGTGGCTAACCCTGGCAGTCGGTGCGGGAGCCGGTGCCGCTGGCAACGGCTCCCCTTTCACCTGATAGCTGGTCCCAGCGAAAGGGATTGATGCATTAGCTGCCTGGCTTCGCCTTGTCACTCCGCGGCGTATGGCGGCCTAATTGGGGGCGAGGGGTTAGCTTCCGGTATCGCCAAGTCTGGCGGTGGGACGTCTTTTCGGTGCGGTGGATCGGGTGACATGTTTCGTCACCGACGTGACCTGGGCGTTGGCCCCGCTGGTGTTCGCCACGGCCATCGTCATGGCCATGGACTCTAGCCTGGATAACGTGATGTAGTGGCCCCCTACATCTGGACAGCCTCAGGCCTGGACTTAGAGAAGCCAACCACCTGTGCGTGGTCCGAATCCCATCGTTCCTTGACTGCCTTCAGCTGTTCCTCGCGCCACTTGGCCTCGAATTCCTCAGGGGTGAGATACCCCAACGCGGAGTGGATGCGTTTTTTGTGGTACACATCCTCGATGAACTCCCCTATCCGCGCCAGGGCATCCCAAAAACCCTCGTACTCGGACAAGTTCACCTCCTCCTCCTTGATGGTCCGAATCAGCCGCTCCGCATGCCCATTCTGATCGGGCCTTGCTACCTCGGCCATGCTGATCTGGATCCCCTCCTGCAATAACAACTCCACATACTCCCGGGCACAATACTGTACCCCCTGGTCGGAATGATGGATCTGGGGAATGCCTCTGTCCAACGCCATCTTCAATGCTCCCAACGTCAGGTCCACATCGAACTGCCGTGACAACTTCCAACCCCGCACGGCGCGGGTGAAGAGATCCATCACCACCGCCAGATACACATACCCTCTCTTGAGCCGAATCCAGGTGATGTCTGCTGCCCATACCTGGTCCGGTCTGGTAACCTCGATGCTCTGGAGCAAATTGGGATAACACCGCCACCGATCTCCACAAGCACTGGTACGCGGCCGTCTCCGTCTCGGCTTCCTCACCAGGCCTAACTCGCGCATCAACCTGGATACCCGCTTGCGGTTCACCCTCACCCCGTAGGGCTGCCTCCTGAGCTGCATGGCTATCCTCCGGCTCCCGTAGGTGGGATAATGAGCCGCGATCTCCTGGATCATCTCTTTCAGCTGGGATTCGTCTTTTTGCACCGGCCGGTAATAGTAACTGCTGCGACTAAGGCCCACCGCCCTGCACCCCACCGCCACCGGGATACCCTCCTCTCTCAACCTCCGTACCAGCTGCCGTTTTTGGCCCGGGGTGAGGCGATGAGCCTGCAGGCTTTTTTTGCCGCTTCCAACTCCAAGGTGAGTCTTCCTACCATGCGCTCCAGCTCGGCAATCCTTGCTTCCTGCTCCCCAGAGCCGCTGCCTTCCTCAAAGACACGATGGGCTCGCTGGAGAAACTCCCTCCGCCAGCGGCAAAGCAACGAGTCCCTGATGCCGTACTCCCGACATGCCTGCGCCATACTCTTCGCCCCGGATATTAACTCCAGGACCACCCTGGCCTTGAATTGAGCTGTGAACTTCCGCCGTTTCATCTTCTTCTTCATCCTCCCCCTATCACACTATCTCCTTTTTGCCAGGGTATCCAGTTTCTGGGGACCAGTACATGATCATCCCCATCGCCGTGGTCGGCTGGGCGCAGACGGTCCGGGTGGTACGGTCCAAGACCCAGGTGGTGAAAAGCCTTCCCTTCGTGGAGGCGGCGAGCCCCTGGAAGGTGCGGGTTCAACCCCCTTGGGTTGGGATTTCGGGACGTGCTGGGTCCTCGGTTGAAGACATAAAGCTTGGTTGGTGCCAGGACAGGCGCAATGGTGCTGCATTATCAGTGAGTTGAAGAGGCTAACCCTGGAGTGCCTCCGCTGCTTGGCGGTGTAGGGAGCTGCCCGCACGTTTGGTTGTCATTTCAGCAGAATTGCGATCGTCTTGCTTCGGGAGTTTGGGAAAAGCCCACCGACCGCTATCGATAGTGCACTACACTATCAAGGTGCAGGAAGCCTGGTATCGGTGGGAGAAATTAGAGTAGGTGGGTACCAGGTGCTGGACATGTGTGCTCTGCGCTGTTCGATCGCTGATTACGTGAGTGACCATCAAGCGCAGAATGCAGCCCTCGCAGCGCTATGTCGAACATACTATATGCCCGGTCAAACCCCGCAGGGATAGCATGTCGTGCCAACAACGATGGTATACGGGCTCGAAGGACATGTGATTCCGGGACGTGCTGGTTTTCGGGGCATTGACCATTGACCACAGGGGACGTCCTGCTAGTGGCACGCTTCTTCTAAGGCGTTTCCAGGCCAAACAGCACCAGAGTCATGCTTGGGACAGCTCCTGCAGACGTTCATCGCCACCGTGGACAGCGTGGAAGAACGCCGTGAAGTGAAAGCGTATTGCCGGAGGAGTATAACCCGCTGCAACGAGGGTTGATCAGGCATTCCAAACAAGTTGCTGAGTGTGCGGGAAACTGGTGGTCGGACAGCTGGTCTCTTTAGGCGGCGCTCCTAGTTGTCGCGCGCTGCAAAACCTGGCCAGAAGGAGAGGGTGACATGCTGTTTTCAGCAATACCTGGAAGGCCCAGATGGCGAGATCTTTCTACAAGACACGAGCGAATACGGCAGGCTCTAGAACAGAGCCTACTCTCGTTCAGCAAAGGCGACTACACAGCTCCCGTAGCCGTGGTGGGCGCATTTGGTTCGGGAAAGACAGAGTTGATGTCCTGGGGTTTCAGATTTTGCTGGGAACACCAGATCCCGGCTTTGTGGATTACACTCGGGGAACTACTTGAGTACTTACCTGGAGCTCCATCGGGAGAAGAGTTCGCCCGTTGGCTTGACTGCGAGGTTCGGAAGCAGTTAGGGGCGATAGCGCGGTCAGTGGAAAATAATGGCCCGGTCGAGCGCTTGTGGCTTCCTGGTGCATCTTACCAGCAGGACCAATGCATAGGAGAATATTTCGAGTCGTTAGAGATCCCGAGCGAGTCGGTACGATCCGCACTGTCTGCCGATGAACGCACCTTGAAAGGCGTCCTGTTCGTTGATGAGATGGAAGCACGTTACACTGAACTCCTCCGCAGGGTATCGACCGACGAGCGGGCACCGTTGAGGTCAGTCTTGGATGCCATTGAGAAACGCCAGACATGCTTCTTCCTGGTGATGAGCTTCGGCCTAGGATCAGCGTACGAGGCATTGAGTGGTGCGGAGGCGCGCAGACAAACGGTACTCACAATACCCATGCCTGATATCGAGCAGTTGGGTGCGCTTCTTGAGCCGGGCGCCCCTGTTAACTTCCTGTGGTGGGCTAGTAGGGGGCGACCGGGCTGGGCCTTGCCACTCTGGGCGAGCTGGAGAAGTGAACTCGAAGCGGGGCCTGACCGTCGCTTCGACGCCATTCGCCGTCTCCAGCAGCAAATGAGGGTTGATGGGATTCCCGCTGTGGACTGGGGTCGCGTTGCCGTCTTGCGTCGGGCGGGATCTCTAGACGTGCTGACGGAGATGGTACTCTCGTTGGGACCGACCGATGCCTCGCGCCTACGCGTCGACAGGGAGGTGCTGGAGGAGTTATGGAGACGGGAATATCTCAGTGCAAGCGATGAGCTTGTGGACGTGGGGGTGCTTACGCAAGCTCTCACCAACGACCTCATGAAGCTTTGGGAACGAGAGGTCTCACGTCGTGGCGCTCGAGAGGCTTCTCCTCAGCCCATCATAAGTAGCTACCTTTCGAGCATCATTCGAGGCTTTTCTGTCGAGAACAAGATCTGTTTAGGCGGGTGGAAGAGCGAAACGGAATCGTTCGTGGTGGGCTGGCTTGCTCCGCTGATCATTTTGCTTCATGATTTCGTCCTAGAATTCGAAGGGGACACTGAAGTGGGCGCTGCAACAGTTGATTTCTTGTATTCGCTGGCCACTTCCTGGGGCTTGTTTAGTGGAGCAATAACGGCGGGAGGCCTGTTGAGTAGCGCCGGCGACATTGCAACCCGTTTCAGCGAAACCCGGGGACTATTCCGAACATCTTATCAAGCGGTGCCAGCGTTTATCCAAGCTTCCCCCAAGCTGGTCGAAGAGCTCTTTCCGCGTCTAATCGTAAGGCCTGTTCTTAGGTTATCTGAGCAAGCGGGAGCGGACATCGCTGCCCAGAGGAATCGCCTCCAGGGCACCGTGGCTTCCACCGGCCGTTTTCTGTCAACGGTGTCCGGAGCGGGCGGGGACTGTGAAGTTCATGTGATTCTGTTGCCTTCGGTTGACCTTTCACATCGGTTGCAGAGGACGATGTTCAGTCAGATGCGTCGTGCGGAATACTTGCCGTACCGTAAAGTGTTCGTAATTCTTAATCTCGACCCGGAGCTAAGGCAGCTTGAGTTCGATCCGAAGAAAAACTCAGACATTGACCTGCTCTATCGTCTGTGCAAGCTCCGCGCAGAGCCACTGAATGACAGGCGGCTCCAAGATTTCCTCATAAGTGTTTGGCACAACGCGGACGTCCTTGGGCTCGAAAAGGAAGAGCTGTTTGATGTAATCGAGAGTATAACTCGAAGGACTGACCTGCCCCGCGCCACCTATCGTACGATCGAACACTACAGTGCGCTGGCGAAGGAATTCCTAGACAGGTTGGCTGAGCAGGCGCGAAAGGACTACCTGGATCACTTGCGCGACCTGCTGCCCATCCATGATCAATCGTTCCCCAGGGATAGGATACAAAGGCTCAGAGACGCAATCCGTGAGACTAGAACGATTGAATATCTTTTGCTTTGCTTGGGTGCTTATCTCCGTCGGGAAGCAACAATCCGTGCACTGGCGGGTATAAGACAGCTAGCGTCGTTGAATCGCTTTAAGGAGCTGGGCAGGGGATATGCTGAGCTGATACGCAGGTACACCGTAACGAGGGATAGGACTGGTGACACCCTGTCGCAACCTATGCGGGAAGTTGTGACTTACCTGGCGCAACGCAAAGGTTTCATCAGTTTGCGGTCGGAAATTTTCTCATCACTCTCGCCCAGCGGAGAATGGGAACCTGACGACGAGGCCTTCCCAACTACCCCAGTTGAGGAGATGTTCCCGGGTTCGAACAAGGAGCTAACGCTTTTTGTGAAAGGGTTGTACTTAGCTGCACTGGCGCAGCTGTGCTACGACAGAATCGCCAGATATGCGAAGGATGTCGTGGAACGAGTACGCTCCGCTGCCCGACAGTATCAGCAGCTTGCTAATGCGATTCGAATGTTCAATGATCAGCTACCTTTCGTGGTGTTGTCCGACAGGGGCTGCATACAGGTCTGTAAGGATCTGGAAAAGCTGGCGGGTCTAGTGGATGATGGGTGCCATCATCTTGACCCCGCTTCCTTGTGGGTGGTCTCCAGGATTGCTGGAGCGATTTGTGCTGAAGCTTCCGACATGTTGGCTCGTTGGCGGGGCGAAAAGGGCTTGGAGGGGTGGCATACTAAGTTGCGCGTGCTCATTGACATGACCGATGCAGTGCATGAATTAAGGCGAGACCTTACAGAGGCGTTCGAGAAACACACCCAGTTGAAGGAAGAAGCGATAGGTGAACTCCAGGGTGTGATTTCGGCGAAACTCGACGAGCCGATTGACGCTGCCGTGCAAGAAATTCGGGCAAGCCTTGGTACTCAGCCCTATGAGCTGCGTGACGAGATTCCTGAGGAATTGGAGGTTTGGGTGCAACCCGCAGAGGAGGCGCTAGCTCGCGCTCGAAGCGAGGTGGAAGAAGTGTGCAGGTATGCGCGACAAATTGATGATCTGATGGCTGAAATTAGCCAGCTGAAGTTGGTAATCGAGACCGTGTGGAGGGGAAGGTGACTTGACCGATGCCCGTAACTGACGCGGAAGTCTCCAGGAGGAAAGAGATGGTGACCACACTGCGAGAGCGCTTTAACTCAGTTAGCCAGCAACTACGCGACATGGATGATGACCAGCGGAACAGACTGAATAACATTTACCTGGGCAGGCTGAGTAGGCTGCAAGCCGGTTTGGTTCAGAGACTGGGCAGCATCTCCGGATGGAGCAGTCTGGTTGCTTGTCTGGAAGAGGCGCAAGGTTTTGCAAGGCGCTTGGAAGGGCTGGTGAACGACCCGTTGCGCGAGCAAGTCGTGGACACAATCGAGCAATGGGCGCGGCGCTTTCACGCAGAAGTACCCGAGCAAAGCTTAGCCTGGTTCCGGAAGGCGTTGGAAGAGGCTGATCATTCAACCCTGCGCGAAATTGTGCAACAAGTCGAGTCGTTGGATGAGCTCTGGCCTAAGTGCGAAGATTGCGGTCCGGCAGTCCTCAGGGTGCTTACTGGGTTGATTGAAAGCGAGCTTGGGCAGCTGGTGACCCTGAACTCCAGTGTGGAAAACGTCATCACGTGGCTTTCAGCGGCTCAAGCCGCGTTGAGCGCGCGAGTTGCCCTGGCAGAGTTGCTGCTTGAGGTCAGGGCCTCAGGGGCCGAACTCCAAGGCGTTGCTTGTGCCGTGTTCGGAAGGTTCTTGGAAGCTGCCCAGTCGATGGCGAGGGAAGCCGACGAGCGGGTCGATACGTTCCGCGGTGCGATAACGAAGTGGCATGGCCTAGCGGAAGATATCAGACAAGCATGGGAAACGCAAGAGCCCTGGGTTCACGCGATCTCTGCGATCTCTGATGAATGCGCGAAGCTGGGAAATTTTATTGTCAGTTTGATAGAACGCGACGTCGCAACCTGGCAGGTGGGGGACTTGAGCGAGGTCCCTTCGCAGTCGAAGCAACTCGTGAGTGACCTCGAGACGCTGATCCAGAACCTATCTGTCTTGCGGCCACTCTTGTGTGAGGCCGAGTCCCGGGATCTTGCGGATTTCGTCTCCAGGCTTGGCGAGCAGGAGGACCTGCAGAGGTTAGTACGTGATTGGAAGCAAATGGTATGCCTTTGGAGATGTCAAATAGTCCAGTCCGCCAACTTGGGTGAGTTGCACGGTAATCTCACAGAGTTACGCGACATGTATCAGAAGTGGAGGGAATCCTTAGGGGATGTCCACACCGCGTTGAGTCGCAGGGCCCGCTTCTGGGTGGCGGTTGGCGCGGCTCAAGATCTCCCTCAGGTCGCTACACTACAGAAAGCCTGTGATGCATTTACGACGTCGCAAGTCGACGGGAGTTTCCGGGAGTTTCTCGAATCTTACGTTAACATTATAAAGATCATCGATGACGTCCGGTCGGAAGTGCGCAAGCGCCTTTCGGCGGGCGAGTCGAAACTGTTGGCACAGATCGAGGAGCTGCAGGCGCACAGACCGGGCTTGTCTACGGTCAGTCTACTGGATCTTTGCAGGCCAGAGGAGGAACTGAGTTCAGAATGGTTGACCAATCTCTTTCAACTGGCCCGGAAAGAAATTGTCGAAGTAACCATAGTCTTGAGGGGGCAGAGCTATGGAGGCTGCTGAGAGGGAAGTGCATGCTCTAGTAGAACAGCAGTTATCCGGCAGGCTCGTGATTGAGCTCGAAGAGGGACGAAGGATGTCTGTGGGCCGCGTGAGTGTGGTTCGAAGGGGGTTCGGTACTAGGAGGGGCCGGCCTGATTCGGTTGCCTGGTTTAGTCTACAAGTACCGGTTCTCGGGGTTACGGTTCGGGGAAGGTATCCTATACTGATCGAGGTAGCGAGAGCTGGGTTTTCAGACGCAAGGGCAGATTTTGAGTGTTTCTTCGGGCGAGATGAGTTGGAGATACCGGCCATCGTTGTTGGAGGAGCAAAGCGAGACGAAGCTAAGTTTAGTGGTCGTGTGCGGGCCGTGGTAAGGGCGGTGCAGGTTCCGATCGACCGTATTGTGTGCGGGTATCATGCTCGTGCTAATGGCAGGCCATGCGGAGGTGGTGGGGAGTCTATATGAAGCCAGGAGTACTGGTGGTCGATGAAAGCGGGTACCTCTCCCTCGCACTACCTACTTACCACCACATCTCTGGTCCACGCAAAGAGCCATTAACGCTGCCAGAGTGTTGGGCGTGGTGCGGGATTGCAAGCACGGACTAAAGTTTTTACCCCGATCTCTTTCCCTTACTCTTAGGTAAGAAAGGGGGAAGGGGATGGCTGTAACATCTCTGTCGGTCAAAGGACAGATCGTGATTCCCAAGGCCCTACGAGAAGCCATGGGGCTGAGGCCCGGAGATAAGTTCGTCGTGCTCCGAGAGGGGGATACGATCATCCTCAAGCCCTTGAAGAAGAATGTAGCAGCTGCACTCTACGGGAGATATCAGGGGTTGAATCTGCTGTCGGATCTCGAAGAGGAGCATCTGCAAGAGGCCCAGAGAGAAGTGCAGCAGCGATGACGGTGGCCACCCAGGTTGTCCTCGACTCCTGGGCGATCCTCTCCTGGTTGCAAGGAGAACCCAGCGGTGCGCTTGTCCGGGACCTCCTCGGTTGCGCAGAGGGGGATGAGGCTGCCGGGGAGAGGGTGAGAGCACGCTTAGGGAGGGAGCTAAGCAGACCGAAGGTCTCCGTCAGTATAATCAACCTTGGT
>ENA-OSAI01000459-OSAI01000459.1-marine-sediment-metagenome-genome-assembly--contig:-NODE-459-length-15358-cov-10.769980_pt1 | contig 15358 bp, 15 predicted proteins | sample MGYA00237871_ERZ529316 | MGnify/ENA primary metagenome ERZ529316 (study PRJEB26369, sample SAMN03142814) | marine sediment metagenome | biome: marine; feature: borehole; material: sediment... | reverse complement strand
AGACCCTTATAGGGTAGGTGAAAAACCACCCGTTCTCACGGGTGGATTATTATTTAACTACACATTTCCTTAACATTTATATAGTATATTTTAGTAAGTCAGGAGGAATAATATGAAAAAAGTAATTTTATTTATATTGGTATTGGTTGTTACCTTCACACTAAGTGCGTGCTCTAGTAACAATGATTTAGAAAGTGTTGGACTAGATGGAATGAGTGGAAAAGACATCTTAACAGGTGTTGCAGATGGTAGTATAGTAGTAGAAGGATTCGGATTGTCAGTTTATGATGATGAACTTGTTGTAATACTGGAAGATACAAGATTGTCAGTTGATATGCCAGAGGATGAGTTTTATCTCTCAGTTGCACCATATATAGACACAACCCATGAATGTGCATTTCACAGTGCTACAGGCTGTAGAGGTGAAATGAAACAAGAGGAGTTCTTTGTTGAGTTTATTGATTTAGACGGCAATGTTGTGATATCTGAAAATATGATATCGATGAGCAACGGATTTATTGATTTATGGTTACCAAGAGACATAGAAGGAACATTGACAATCACACAAGGTGAATTATCAACAAGTAAAGTAATTTCAACTGAATCTGGAGAACCAACTTGTGAGACAACAATGCAATTGACATGATCAAACTTATTGTAAAGAATATGTCATGTGGCCACTGCCAGTTAAAAATCAACGCAGAACTTGTTTCTAACGGTTACAATGTATTAAATATTGATATGGATAGCAATTCTGTGTTAATTGATACAGACAGTTCTGAGACAAGAAAACTAACCAAGATTTTGGATGGAATTAATTATGTTATAGATAATCAATTTTCTATAGCTGATATAACAGAACACACTATATGGGATGATCAATTAGATGATGAATCGAAATATGATATTTTTACAAATTATTTGCAAAATATGGATATTAAGATAATAGGATTTAATGAAGAAGATTTTGGAATTATTATAATGTGTACTGAATCTCAATTAAAGGACGCTATCCAATATATTAATGAAATGTAAATTATAACCATAACATTGTGTTACTGGATGATTCTCTTCTCTTCCCTTTCCTTTCTAGATAAAAAGCGTTCCCCTAAAAAAATCATCCAGTAATATGTTATCAAAAATTAAAGGAGTATTATATGGAAAAAGAAGTATTATGTTGTTGTCACAATGTAACACTAGATGATGTGAAAGGTCATATCAGACTAGGTGTTGATAGTTTTGAACAATTACAAGAGATTATAAAAATTGGGACAGATTGCCCTCCATGCAAAGAAAAGAATGAAATATTGTTTAAAACATTGTTAGAAGAGGTATAAAGTCAAAAGAACCATACTCAATTGAAATCAGAGTATGGTTCTTTATTTTATATTACAGAAGAAATTTTGCATGAGCATTAAGTTGCTTTTTATAGAATAATTTACTAAATGTGCACATCTTAAGTAATCTTCATAATTGCTTAATATTAATAGTAGATAATAGAAATATAAGGAGTTGATATTATGAAATTCTTACAGAAAATCAGTGTTTACATTCTATTGATTTCGGGCTTATACATATTTTTATTTTTACTTGATGACGAGAAAGCCTTTAATTATGTAAATGTTATTAATTAGTAAATCAAAATCAAAAGAAAATCTAAATTAGTAAATTAAATTGAAAAAGTAAAAAACCGAAAAAAATTAGCGTTAAAGGAGTGACTAAATGATTACAAAATATCGAGCAAAAGCAACAAAACTACCTGAGGGTTTAAGGGTAGAAACTGAATCAAGAAACTTTAAGATAAGTATAGATGAGCCAAAAAGTCTCGGTGGCGAGAATAAATCCATGAGTCCCGTAGAGGTTCTTCTATGTGCTCTTGGAGGGTGTCAAGCCATTGTAGCTTCAGCATTTGCCGAAGCTCATGATGTTAAATTTGATGATTTTCATGTTGAAATCGAAGGTGATATAGATCTAGATGGATTTATGGGAAAATCATTAGTTAGACCAGGATTTCAAGAAATTAGATATACTATGCATTTTAAAAGAAGTGAACCTAGAGAGAAGATCCTGAGATTTGTAGAATTTATGGAAAAAACGTGTCCTGTAGGTGATTCCATTGAGAATGAAGTTAAACTTGTTAATTCTGGTGTCATATTGGAATAAACTGTTATTTATGAAAGGATGAAATTCTTCTTAAATTCATCTTTTTTATGGCATTAATGAATTTACTGTAGTTCAATTATAGATTGAAGAAAATAATAAGGTGTTGGTTCTATGAAGTTGTTGAAATCACTATCAGTAGTAGTAGTTGTATTTGGAGGAATCTACTTTACTCTAACATATATAAAAGACAATATATCTGTTCAAGACGAAAAAGCAGTGAAGTATTCTTCTACTGAGGTAATTGATTATCAGGTTACATTTGAAAATATGAATGAAAACAATGATCAGTATTGGGAGTTTGAAGTTAAATTTGATACACATACAATTGAATTGGACGAATTAATCAAAAGGGGAGATATAAATGTTTTCTTTGATGGAGAGAAGATTCTTGATGAGTTTTTGATGCTTGAGAAAAATGGTAGTGGACACCATATATCTCATACGTTGAGTATTTTGAAAGAGAACATAAATAAATCAGAGCAAAGTATATCTGAAATCATTATAGAATTCGATTTTGAAAACCAAGAAGTGGTTGAATTGACGTGGAGTATTGAGAATTATGACTGGATTTCAGAATGATGATACGCAGATTTAGGAATAATAAACACTATATTTATGGAATTGCGGCTTCAATAGTAATGTTAGCGTTCTATATTGGAATAATGTTAATATTCAATCCTCTTTATTATGTGATTGAGGATTTTATCTCAAAATTCATATGGTTTTCAATTCTTATTACACTGTTTGGAGTTCAAATCGGATTGATAACATATATTAGAAATATTAATAATAAAAGAAGGATGTCTAAGTCTCAAACCGCTTTATCTGGCGGAATAAGTACAACTTCAATGTTGGCATGTTGTATTCATCATGTTACAGATTTTATACCATTGATAGGAGTATCTGCTTTTACAGCTTTTCTGGTTGAATTTCAGTTGTATTTCTTGATTATTGGAATTCTATTTGGAGTACTATCAGTATTGAACATTATGATTCACATTCAAAAACATAGTGTTTATGAGATTCCTTCTATTTTTGAAAGTATTACTAAATTTGATTTGATCAAGTTAAGAAAAATATTCTTAGGATTATTTATATTAATAGGTATAGTATATTCACTTTATATAGTAAATGATATTTTCAACTTAGGAGGTGTATTATAATGAGTTGTTGTGGAAGTTCAAATAAAAGTAATCAAGTAGAAAGAAAAAGTAACACAGAAGACATGAAATATGAGCAACATCAAAAAAAAACACAAGGGGTAGGAAAATTTCTACTAACGCTACTTCATTTATCTATTTTGGCAATAATAATTAGTAGTGACAGAATTCAAATAATTCAAGATAACTTGAATTATATTATTATCGGATATGTAGTTCTATTTATCATTGTTCTGATGATGGGTAATAGAAGAAGGGTGGAATAGTTATGCACATTTACGATCCAATAAGTAATATTTTTATACAGCTTGGACCTTTTGTTTGGTATAAGTATAGTTTAATGATAATGATAGGAATAGTGATTGCAACAATTTTAGGTTTAAAAGAAGGAAAGAGATTAGGTATTAAGTCTCAATTGATTATGGATGGGATATTGATTATATTGCCACTTAGTATATTAGGAGCAAGATTGTGGTATGTAATATTCGAATGGAATAGATATAATTTTGATATATTAAAGATAATATCTATTCAAGATGGAGGATTAGCAATACATGGTGGAATTTTTGTTGCTTTCATAGCAACATGTGTATATACAAGAATCAAAAAGATAGATGTTTTTAAGGTCTTTGACATAATGGCACCTGGATTTATTCTTGCACAAGCCTTTGGGCGATGGGGTAATTTCTTCAACCAAGAAGCCCATGGTGGTGTAATTGGGGGAGTTGTAAACAATTCTCCAACCCTTAATCTTGATCAGCAGAGATACTTCCTAACAAATACAATAAAGCTTCCAGATTATATTGCAGATAATATGTTCCTTTATGGGCCAAATGGTCTAAATTACTATCATCCTACTTTTCTGTATGAGTCGTTATGGAATATACTAGGATTTATTGTAATTATTATAATCAGAAGAACAAAGTTAGTTAGATCAGGTGATTTATTGGCAATTTATCTGATTTGGTATTCAATTGGCAGGTTCTTTATTGAATCCATGAGGACAGATAGTCTTTATATTGGTAATACGGGGCTTAGAACAGCACAGTTTGTCTCAATTATTCTAGTAGCAATTTCTCCAATCTATATGATTATCATTAGGAAAATGTTCAAGAGACCAAAATATAAAAAATCGATGCAATTTGATACTGATATGTAACATAAAAAAAGAGTGAAGATAAGGATGATGATTCCTGCAATTCTCTCTTTTTATTTGGCTTTATTTGAGATATTGAGATTTAATTTCTTTTCTAAACATTCCGAGTTCACTCTCATCTAATACAATTTGCATTTCATTTGCAATATCTGATGAATCAACATTTATTTCAATAAAGTGTGTTAGTGACTTAGAGAAATATACTTTCTTTGTCGCATTAGATATAATATCTTCCCAATATAACTCTTGGTGGCTTAAAATATCGAAATTATTCTTCAAATCATCTTTAATGAGACTTTTCCCAATCCAATTAGAAAGCTCGTAAGTGTTAAGTATTTGATAAATATTACTGTTAGTAGAACACCTAAGTTTATATATTGTAGCTATAAGAATAATATCAGGTATCATTGGATTCCATTTTATGTCTAATTTATCCTTCAAATAGTCTACTATTCCAGGTTCTAAACTTACTTTGATATCCTTTAAAGGTCCTTCATAGATAGCATCTGCAACTATTGAGTCTATTGTATATGTTTTGTTATTGTACTTATACTTCACTTTGGAGCTAATAGAGTAAAATTCTGGGAATAACTGCTTATCTACATATTTATCTTTCCAATACTTCGTTTGCTTCTTCAAGTCATCAAGTTTCTTTTGGTATTCAGGTCTTTTTATATCACTAATATCATCCCTTTTAACGACTTTTTTGTGGTAGTTAACTGCAGATAGCGAATATTCATAATAAGCACCTTTTTTCTTTTTGCCTATTAATTCAGGAAATATGGGATTCTTTACTTCTGAATAACTACACCAGTCTTGAACTGCCTTTATCGCATTGTTAATAATCGCTATTGGTATATCATTCTGGTGATCTATAATTTTGTTAATATCATCCGTATCATGAAACAATACTCTTCTAGCTATAATTGTCATTGCTCTTTTAATCCCAAACCTTTTAATTATTGAGGAATGCTGTAGTCTACCATATATATTACTTGTTTGATTAAATTTAGATGCAGGTAGTTTTTTAAGTGCTAAATCACTTGTATAATCGTAATACTCTTTGTATTCATTAAGCATTATCATTCACCTCACTATATTGGGCAACTTCATCTAGAATAAAGTTTCTACAGATGTTAAAGATAAATCTTAAACTAGGATCCTGTTTCCTAAAATAATAAATGTATTTCACTACTTCGTTCATTGGAACAGAATACTCCTCAAAAGTATTCTCTAACTGCTCCAATACAGTATAGTAAATCTCTTGCCTGATTAATGAAGTTTCCTTAGGTTCATTACCTTCTCCAACAGTGTGTAAACTAAGCATTTTGTAATGTTTTTCAACTTCTTCAAGAATGGATACATCGTTTGACAAGACATTTTTTCTAATTTTTTTAAGACGTTTATCAAGTTTTATAATAGAATCAGATATCTTAGACTTATCTATTTCACTCGATAAACCATCTACATCAGAATACTCATTGCATAGATTATCTAACGAATCACTTCTATTCCACAACGATTTTACCAAGTTTTTGGTATTTCTCTTTCCTTCTAAGCCTCTTTTACTATATATATTGTCAATATAGTTCACTGTTCTGTTAAAGGACGTCACATGTAGTATCTTGTCTTGATCTAATCGTTCATTAATTGAGATACTTTCAGTGATGCAAGAGTATAGGAGTTTGTGTCCGGAACAACTAAAGTTACTAAGTAATGAAATCTCATTTTGGTTTAGTAAATCTTGGAATAGATTTTCAAGATAAGTATCCTTATTATTATGTTTAAACTGCCATCTATCTTTAAGGATCTTTTCTTTTAAATCCTTTAAATCAGAAGTATCTATTTTCATTAATTTAGAGATAATATCATCAACAATGTTTATTCTAGATATAGATTCATCATATTGTTCAGAAATAATATGCCTAATCAATCTTTTGACAGGTGATTCCTTTTCTGTTTCTTTAGTCGCATATCCAAGAGTTGGTAGGATGTCTAGATAAGCTAGAAATAAAGGTTCAATAGCTACTAATAAGTCTTTTGAGAGATTATCCTTCCAGTTTTCATCTTTTTCAAAATTGAAGCGATAAAACTCCTCGTTTGATTTATTCTTTTGCTTATTTGCTTCTTTTACGGCTTTTTGCACTTCGTCAGCATTCTCTTCTAAGTAATAAAGGTTGGGAGATTCAGAAGTGTTTTTGAATTTAATATATTCTTTCCTTCGGTTCTTAACTAGATCCTTATACTTAATAAACTTCTCAGTAAATTTGGCTTGGACATAATTAGGCTGTTTACCTGATTTTGCTGCATCAATCTCAGCTGAAACGATGAATGACAATTGCTGTGCTTTTACTTTATGCTGGTTTCTCTTCTTAAGATCACTATTATTCTCATTGTATGCCTTTAGACTATGAGAGAAGGCATCGTTGCTAATTATCCCAACTCTTGAGGCAAAAGTGTTCTTTGTTGTCTCAAATATATTAGTTTTTGTTAGTTTTTCTTTGTTTCCCTCTAGTTCAGGGAAGAATAATGTTCTTCCATTATTCTGTTTCACTGCATTTTCAACAGCTTTATTATAAGTGTCATCAAGTATCAGTTTAACCATGTCACCATCTGTATCAGCAGTTTGCATAGTATACATGTTTCCACTTGAAGCACTAGTCATTATGACATCTCTTAAATGTCCAAAATAGATATCTCTTACCTTGTGTGCTTCATTAGAAGCAGGAGGTATACTTAGTAATTCGTTGGAAGTAATGTGCGGATTTCGAATTATTGAGTATTTTTTATTAATATTTAGCTGATTCGACAGACGAGGTATATAGAATTTGTCTCCTAAATCGAATACGTCTCTATTCTTTGTTATTTTTAATAGGAAATGAAGTAAATCTCCACAAAGGTACTTGACAGTTCCATCAATGCTTACTCTTCCCATTTTCATATTTCTAAGTAAAGTTGATTGGTAATTCTTCAGTCTATTTTGAAAGAAAGGATCTCTTATAAAATAGGGATTCTTTTTAAGTATATCTGAATATATGAAGAATTCAGAATCGTCATAATTATAGCTACTATGTTTGGAATCGTGATTTGTTTTAAGTAAATCAACCTGGGTTCTTTCATCGATGCAGACATCTTTGTAATAGGTATTCCCTTTTTTTAGAAGATGCTTAAAATCTACCAAAGATAAAGCAGGAGTATGTAAAACTTGATAGTTTAACACTGTTTCATGATTATCATATAGCTTGTCGGTGTTTGTAATATAAAGGGAATGATTGAACTTGTTAAAAACATTGAAATAATAGTCCATTTCAGATGAGTTCCTGCCAATTCTGTTTTGAATTCCTTTTATCCATTTAAAGCACTTAAATTGACTTTTCGTCAGAATAATCTTTATTTTTTTTGTCTCATTTTTATTTTCAAATGCATCAATAATGTATCCTTTTCTATCATTACCTTTAAACCACTCTTTTAAATCAACGGCATGCAACATTCCTTTAATATATGGCATTCTCATTTGGACACTATAGTGAAATGGTTCATGTTGGACACCCAGATACTCCTTGTTAATCTTTTTCATTAAGCCAATATCAATCAACCCAAGACCATCAAAAAGATTGTGTGTTATGTTTCTGTTCAAGTTCTCAAAGTATTTCAAATCGTTATCATCTTTTAACTCATCTAATTTAAGCAATATATAGTGAGTATCGATATACATTTTAAGTAATTCTACATTTTCTCTCTTCTCTAACAAATCTTTTTCAGGGATATCACCAAATGATTCATACATCCAGAAAGAAGCGTGCAATTTCTCAGGCAACGCACCAGAAAAGTCATTCTCATACTCAAAATTATAGTATGTTTGTCTGTTAGGATGTTTAATAGAATTAACCCAGTAGATTAGTTCTTCTGTCAACTTGTTGTATTCTTTCTTGTTAGAAGCGAAAATGGCCTTTTCTATATGTGTTCTAACGATATCTCGACTTAATGCAGTATTATATCTTAATGGTATCGGATCAGGATAATCAACATCATCTATAACAACTACACTGTCTTCATTTAATTCATCTAATTCACATCGAATCCCACTGCTCAGGTACAATCCCTGATAAGCAAGAATTTTACTGATTTGATAAGGTTTGTCTTCTTGGAAAAGATCAAAAGATAATCGAGGATAGATGAGTTTATAGTAATCCTCTCTAATGAATGAAATTCTAGATGTTCTAGACATACTTCCAGATTTTAAAAATGGAACAAAAGTGTGAGTTTCACACCCAGGTAGAGTTAATCTAATTCCACTGTCAAATAACTCACTAGATATACTTTCATATTTTCTTCTCTTAATTATATTGTGTTCTGTAAAGACACCAGAGAAATCCAAATAAACTAATTTATCCTTTAATGCAGACTGGATGTATTTAACTATAGGAAAAGACTTGTTCGTATATTCATGCCTATCGTCCTTAAACTTATCAATACTGTGTTCTTTTGAGTACATACTGTAAAGGAGTTGATAGAAGACTGCATTCTCTTCATGAGAATTTGTTCTACTAATACAAGAAGTAGTATTTCTTTCATTCAAGTTAAAATCATATGTTTCACTCTGACTTAAATAGTCATAGTAACCAATAATTGATTGTGCATTAAGTTCATATATTTCATATCGATAGTTCATTTCGCTCACTCCTTATATATATTTAGTATACCCTAATGTATATATTCAATCAATTATGAGAGGAGGAAAGTAAAAAATGAAAGTGAATACAAATGGAGATATTATTTGGTTTAACAACGAAACAAAGGAGTTCTTTAGTGACTATTTTGAAGAGTTTTGCGATTTTTTAGACCCAATACAAACTATCGTTTTCTATTTATGATTATCAGCAAGCATATCTGTATATGAGATTTGCAGCTAATGCATATCTGATGATAGATGAATATTTAGAAGAGCTTTATGAAGTTTTGAAAGATGATAGATTGGTAGATTTAAATCGAGGCATAAAGGTAACATCTAAGAAAATGTTTGAAAATCATAATAAAATATATAATCCAGGCTTCATCGATGCCTACTATAAAAGGAATGAACTAAATTTTTGTGACGAATTAAAGGAACACATTTCTGCAGTTAGAAGATTAAACCTGGAAATAACAATGATAATGTACAAGTATTATGAGATTATTACAGATGTTAAATCTCCAATTTTAGATAGTAAGTATTCAAAAATTCAAAAAAGCAAAAAACATAGAAATCAAATTTAAAAGAACTTAAATATGCTAAGAAAACTATAACAAGTTGCAAGTTATATTGTTACAACGAGCCGTATCACAAATAATTGCAACTAATAATATACATAGCATAACAAAGCCACTTATAAGGTTTAGAATGTGACACGACTAGATGGAAATTACATATCATTTAACATTAAGTAAAATAAAACTCCTAGGATAAATATTTTCCTAGGAGTTTTTTTCTGAATCACGAACGGTTAATACTTATCAAAAATAAAATCAATCCATGCTATGTAAATGTCAACTAAAAATTGTTTAAATATCGCGGTTAAATTTTAATTATTCAGATACATCATTAGAAATTGTAAAAGTTAATTCACTTTGATTCCCTGCTTCGTCAATAGCTGTTATTACATAAGTACCCTCTTGCCAAAATTCAAGATTGTCCAGGGAGTACGGTTCTGAGTTTCTAGTAATAGTATATGTAAAATTAGTCCATTCATCAGATATGCTTACCAAGTTGGTTGGTTTATTAAATAGATATTTGTCGCCTATTTGAAATAGGATGAACTTATTTTCGTTAGATGTGAAATCATTATATCGAATATCTAATAAGGTTATAAACTCTTCATCAGTTGGATCAATATTAAGATTTAAAATTGCGGACCCAGAAACATATCTTACAAACAAAAATCCATCTTTATAGACAATAGAACTAGTATTATAATCTAATTCAGGCATATAGTCATTTAGGGTATATTCCTGAATAAAGTCCTGGGTATCATTAAAGGTTAAAAAATTAAATTTCATATAATAACGTTCTCTATTGTCGTAATTAATCCAATTGGTGTAAATGACTGTAATATTTTCACCATCTATTTCAACATGGTATCCATAAGAATCTGCATAATTGTTTGGTACAGTGATGATGATGTGCTTTTCAAAGTCTGGATTGGTTTCATCTAGATTTAGATTGAAAACACTTAAATATTGTTTAGAAGATCCAACTACTAAATATCCATCATCATAATCCATTCCTGCACCAAAGGATAATTCGATTTCATACCATTGATCTGATGGCCAAATGATGGTTTCATAATAAGCACCTGTTTCTTCGGATATTCTATAAACAAATACACACCCTGCATTGTTTTTATTATCATAATCTCTAAAACGATCACTGACCATTATGATATCATCTTCAAAGATTATGTTTTGTCCAAATGAGTATGATTTAGAGCCATCATCCTCTTTAAGAACAGTAAAGAAAGCGTCATTTGTTTCTTCTAAAGATAAGTCAAATAGAAAGATTCCACCATAAGTAGACGTAATTACAACTTTGTCACCATATGTATCTAAATTATTTCCAAAAGGCGAGTAGTATTCCCATTCAGAATAATCTATGTCATTTCTTAAAATGAACAGTGCATTCTCCATGTTGAAATCTCTTTCTCCAAAACTATAAACAAATACTACGCCACGCTCATATTCAGGTCTAATAACAAAAGTATATTTTTCTTTTTCGATTATTTTTTGAATGGAACCAAACTCATCTTTATGTAAATCATATTCGTAAGGAACTTCATCAAATAAATTATATTCATAAAGTGTTATTTCAGGAGCTGTGGTATCAATAAAAAACTCGTAAGATGTTGATTTGTTATCGTGGCCATCAAACATCTGTATCGTATGCCACCCATCTAATAAGTCTTCAATATCAATATCATCAACACCCTCACTTGCTATATTGAGTTCTAAGTCATCTAATAATACTTTATGAACTGTTTCAGAGAATGTAAACGCAACTTCATTATTATTATACAGCTGTTGATAATTTACTATCTTTGGCTCAGTATTATCAAATGTTATATTGGTTGTGACTGTATTGCCTGACTCATCTATCACTTTAATAATGTATGACCTACCATTTCGTAATAGAACTTCATTACTCGTATAGGTCGTAACCTCTTCACCTGAAGTAACCTCGATAGTAACTTTTGTATCATCTGAAACGATGACATCTAAAAAAGTTCCCAGTGCATAATATTTGTCACCAAAAAAGACTGAATTTGTAAAATTAGGTCTTGCGTAAGAAGCAGGCATTTTGAAATCTTGAATTTCTGTAAACATAATATTTCCATCCGCAACTTCAATTAAATAATCAAAAACATAGAAACTTGAATCAATATAAGCCGATAAATACATATGGTTATTAATTACGCGCAAACTATTTCCAAAGTATGAATAACTTAAAATTTCTGAATAGTGTAAAATGTATTCAGGTTCATTACTATGTTCAATAGTGTTTAGATCATAGACAAATACTCCACCTGCGTAGCGCACATCATCAACATGTACATTTGAAGAGCATATTATGAAATTTTCAAAAATCCCAAAATCATTAGCAAAACTTGAATGCTCTTTATTAGCAGTAGGATAAATAGTGTTTAGCACAGTTCCATCTTCTAAAGACACAACCAAAATTTCAGTATATTGAGTATTATAGTCCATGACTGAGATAATCATATTCTCATTGTATATTATTTTGAGGTCCAAAAACTTATAGTTATCTGGAATTGATAAAATTTCGTGATGAGATTCAATATCATCAATCAAACTTATTTTTATAATCTCGTTTTCATTTCTTCCCCATAAATAAAGGATTCCGTTTCTTTCATATCCTTTGATCTTAAACTCAGTGTTTGTAGTGAAAACAATACTATCAATAATTTCGATGTCTTCCCCATTCATTTCATATATGTACAGTTGATCTGTTTCATCATCATTTGTCCAAACAACAAAAATATAGTTATCGAATGTTGATGTTGATTTTGGATAATAGCCATCGTTCAAATCTGGAGGCACTGAAATTGTAAAAACATCATCATTAAATATTAATCCATCAGATTTTTTTATCTCCACAAGTTGATCAAACAAATTGATACTGCTTGTATAGTCACTTGTGGCAATATTTCTCCACATTCTGTTTAAATTTAAATTAGGTAGTATGACTTCATCACCAAAATGATAGAGGTTTGTTTCAACGACAGGTGCTATATCATCATATACAATGACTGTCCTTTGAAAAGATAATGAATTATCATAGTCATCACGCACTGTATAGTCCACTAGGTATTCCCCCACCTGATTGATAATAACGTTAGATGAGTCAACATAAACCCGACTGGTAATATCTTTATTGTAATAATCAGTTACAAAAATATTTTCTCTTAAATCTGGTAAATCATCGCCTACAAAAAGATAGATATCATCTTCCATTTCAACAGTAGGATGTGGTGGAGACATAATAATTACAGATCTTTCTATAGAAGCACCGTTCCCTGAACTATCTCCTACACTATAAGTAATAGTGTAATTACCTTCATAATTAAAACGCACATTTGAATTAACGCTTGGCGTTAAATCCATAGTATAATTGTCTTCAATTGTTACACCTGGATCGATAAAATCACTACCAATAAAAATAGTAATCGATTCTTCCCCATTTAGTTTGATAGTGGGCGGTGTTGTATCCGTTACATGGACTATAAAATCAGAACTGTTTTCGTTTCCACTGGCATCTTGAGCAACAACGTTTATTACATAAGTTCCTAAAACATTTATATCAAAATCAGAAGTATCAATGGTGTTGGTAGGATTACTATCTACATTATCATATATGTTAATTATGTCGTTCCAATCAACTTCTGAATACACTTCAAATTCATTTTGTATAAGTTCAATTTCAGGTTTTGTTACATCATTTGTCTCATTTGGTGAGTTATCACCACCTTGTTGCTCACATGAAACCATAATACTTAATAAAAATATCCCTAATAAATACATTTTAATTTCTTTCATTTTGCGCCTCCCTTTTCAAGCATGTTACTTCATTTTATCATTTTCATATGTTAAAGTAAATATTTTCTTCTTTCAAAATTATAAGCCTGTATACAAGCATAGAACGTTGATTTAAAACCTTTAATTAGCGAAATTATACCTTGGTGTAGTGGAATGGTGCTAAGAATTGAAACAAGATAAAGCATTAATTTTTAGGTCTTTTTTCGGCACTTTTTATAGAAGCTATTTTGAATAGTATGATTGTAAGAAAATGTTCTCGATATGATATAAAAGAAAAAAAGTACTTGAAAGACAGGAAAAATATTATGTGGCAGATTTAGGACTAAGAAATCATACTTTAAATTTAGAGAAAATAGATTATGGTGCATGTTTTGAAACAATTGTATACAACCAACTAATTGCGAATGGTTTTGAAGTGAATATAGGAAAAATCGGTGATTATGAAGTTGACTTTATTGCTCAAAAGAACAATAAGAGAGTATATATTCAAGTTGCCTACTCTTTGGCTAATGATGAAATTATTAATAGTGAGTTTAGAGGTTTAGAATCTATTATTGATAATTATGAGAAAATAGTGATTTCTAATGATACTTTTGATTTTTCAAGAAATGGTATTAAGCACTTAAATATTATTGATTTTCTTATGAAAAATGATCTGTAGTACTACTGTTGAATCGCAAAGTTTAGAATTATAAAAATTTTTTTAAATCGAAACAATACAATAAGATAATCATAGCATATTGCATTTAAAATCGTTATACTGAGTGAATTGATAGGATGTTAGTAGACACGAAGTGTTACATGTGTTTATTAGCATCTTTTTGTATACTTAAAGAAAGGAGTGAGAGATTATGAGTAAAAGAAGAAAGTATAGATACTGGAGTAAAGAAGAGAAACATTTTTAGGTGATGTTTATAGAACGTATTAAGTATATAATTAATTTCCTATCCACTTTCTATGCTATAATTGTAATAAGGATTATATATAAATAAATAAGAGGAGTGTTACTTAAAATGAAAGCTGAAGACAGAATAAGAAAAACATTAGAAGTAATAGATTCAAAAGATGATTTCATTAATCCATGGCGAAGTTATGACTTTAGAGATGGGCTTGTTTTAAAAGTGGATGAAAATATACTTATCAAAGATGAAACACTAAAAAATAAAATTTTGTGGAAAGATGAGAAAGGAATATCGGATTATCAAATCCCTGTTCCTATAAACGGAAATTATTTAAAGGCAAAATATTTACTGTTATATTCTAATCCTGGAACTGAAAAAAGCAAGATAAAAGAAACTAAGGATAGGTTGCTAAAATGTTTTAGATTAGACAAAGATGCTGAACTGGTATTGCCAAATCTTCAATGGGAAAACTGGTATATTGGGGAGTTAGACAAGTTTTATACGAAGAAAACAGATGACAATGATCTTTTAAATTGGGAGGAATTTAGTAGCGAATTTTGCTTTATTAACTTTTTAGCATATCCAACTGAAAAAGATAGATTTAATTTTAATGTAAAAGAACTTAAAAAAATAAAAGAATTACCTAGTACAGTATTTGCTGAAAAACTAGTCAAAATAGGAATTGATGCGGGGAAAGAAATCATTGTAATTAGAAGAAGTGAAGGTGTATGGAAACACAGTGATTTTAATAAAAATCATTTGTTTAAAAAATTGAAGCACTCATATGATGAATATCTGAATGATAAGGAAAATAAAAGATAGATTAAATAATAAAAAAGAAAGTTAAAAGACACCTATATTTCTATATAGAGTGTCTTTCTTTATTTGTT
>ENA-OSAI01000455-OSAI01000455.1-marine-sediment-metagenome-genome-assembly--contig:-NODE-455-length-15434-cov-8.716757_pt1 | contig 15434 bp, 10 predicted proteins | sample MGYA00237871_ERZ529316 | MGnify/ENA primary metagenome ERZ529316 (study PRJEB26369, sample SAMN03142814) | marine sediment metagenome | biome: marine; feature: borehole; material: sediment... | reverse complement strand
GCCCAGACCGGCCGCCGGGACGCGGGCGACCCCGCCTCCGACGGCGCTCCCGGCCGGGTCCCCACCCGGGGCACGGGTCAGGAGGACCTCGGCCGATTCGAGCACATCGCTCACCGACCGGTCGTAGGCCCCGGCGTTCATCACCACCGCCCCTCCCACGCTCCCGGGGATGCCGACGGCGAACTCAAGGCCTGAAAGCCCCCGGCGGCCGCACTCCCGGGCAAGGTCCGCCAAAGACACGGCCGCTCCCGCCTCGACCCTCCGACCCTCCCATTCCAAGTCGAGGAACGCGCCGTCGAGTCTCACCGCGACCCCCCTGAAGCCGCCGTCCCGAACGAGGAGGTTAGTCCCCCGTCCGAGGATGAGGTAGGGAACCCGGGCCCTCCGGCAGCACCCGAGGACCCCCGCAAGCTCCGACCTGCTCCCCACTGTGACCAGGTAGTCCACGGGTCCGCCGATGCGGAACGAGGTGTGCTCACGCATCGGGGCGTCGCGCTGGATACGTTCGGACGGGACGACCCTCTCGAGACACTCTTGGAGGGGCTTCCCGGCGGTCCGGCTCATCCCATGTCCTCTCCTCTGTCCTCTCCTCGCACTTCCCTGTGTCTCCCCAGCGTCCGCTACCGTCTGACAACCAGAGAACAGGTTTCGACATGCGTCGTCTGTGGGAACATGTCCACAGGCTGCACCTTCTCCGTCCGGTAGCCCCGTGCGGCCAGGACGGCGAGGTCACGGGCGAGGGTCGCCGGGTTGCACGATATGTACACGACCCGCCGGCAGTCCATGTCCGCCAGGGTCTCCAGCACGGCCCTCTCACACCCCTTGCGGGGCGGGTCAACGATCACCGTGTCCGGCCGGGCACCCGCCCTGGACATCTCCTTCAGGACCCCGGCGGCGTCGCCACAGATGAAGACGGCCTTGTCGATCCCGTTCGAGCGGGCGTTGCCGGTCGCGTCACGCACGGCCTCGGGGTTGGACTCGATGCCGGTGACCTCCTCGAGACCGCTCAGTCTCCGGGCGAGATAGAGGGCCACCGTGCCGACGCCGGAGTAGACGTCGACCACCCGGCGCGCCCCTTCGGCCATGTCCGCGACCACCCCATAGAGAGCCTCCGCCTGCTCGGGGTTCACCTGGAAGAAGGAAGAGACCGAGACCCTGAACCTGAGGCCGGCCAGGGTATCGTGGATGTGGCCGGGCCCGCTCAGGACGATGTTCCGCAGGCCGAGGATGACGTTCGTCCGGCGCGTGTTCACGTTCTGGACCACCGTGCGGACCTCGGGGACCCTCTTCCTCAGGGCGGCGGCCAGCCGCCTTCCGGCCGGGAGGGTCCTCCGGGCCGTGACGAACACGGCCATCGCCTCGCGCCCGTCGCTGGACACCCTCACCAGGATGTGGCGCAAAAGGCCCCTTCCGCTCTCCTCATCGTAGGCTTCCAAGCCGGACTCCCGCGCCACCTCGACCGCGGCGGCCACGACCTTGTTGCCGAGCGGCCGCTGGAGGAGGCAGGACTCCACCGGCACCACCGTATGGGTCCCGCGTCGATAGAAGCCTGCCACGAGACCCTTCCCCCTGACGGCGGAGACCGGGAACTGCGCCTTGTTCCTGTAACCCAGTCGCCTTGAGGCTCCCAGGCAATCAGCCACGGGGACGTTCTCGAGGTGCCCGATGCGCCGCAAGGCCTCACGGAGTCTCCGGGTCTTCCACCGCAGTTGGGCAGGGTAGGACAGGGCCATGAGCTGACACCCCCCGCAGGCGGCGGCGACGGGGCACGGCGGACGGACCCTGTCGGGGGAGGGACGGACCACGGCGACCAGTTCTGCCAGATAATGGCCCTTCCCCGAAGCCCTACTACGGACGATGCTGGCCCTGACCCTGTCTCCCGGGAGGCCTCCGTCGACGAAGACCACCACACCCTGGAGGCGGCCGACACCTCGGCCCTTGGAGTCGAGGTCTGTGACGTCCAGCTCGACGACAGTGTTCATACCCCCATCTTCTCCACCTGCTGTGGAATCCTTGTGGACTCGGGCCGGACCCGACGCCGCGGCTCGGCCAGAGTCGGCCCTCGGGAATCCCAAACCTTAGGGCAAAGGTGACGCCGCAGTTAGTCCTTGACAAAGGAAGAGACCGAACCGTAGTATACTTCGTAAAGTGCTCGTCCTGCATTGACGACAGGGTTCGACCCGTCTCGCCGGTGCTCCCGGAGCGAGCTGAGGTCGAAGCGGGCACCGACACAGGGAGAGGAGGGAAGGTCTGACCATGCGGAAAGTCCACCCGGTCCTGCTGGTCCTGGCTGGTCTCTGCCTGGCGGCCTACGGCTTCTCTTCCGTGGCGGCAGCGACCTCCAACGCGTCGGTCACAATCACCTTCACCATCCTGCCGGCGGAAGAGCTGACAATCACGCCCTCGTCCATCGACTTCGGAGATGTCGTCCCGGAAACGCCCACGGCGGCCACGGCCGTGACCGTCACCGCCCGGTGCAACCAGACGTACGAGTTGACCTACACGGCCACAGATTTCACCAGCGGGTCCTACACCGTTCCCGTCGGGCGGCTCAGCTACGACGGCGGGACCACTCCTTTCAGCTCGTCCGGGACCATCGCCACCGGCCTGATGGGCGAGAACGTTTTCAACTACCAGTACGTCCTCGAAGTCACGTGGGATGATTATGCCGCCAGCGGCTATTCGGGGAGCGTCACCTACACCCTGACGCCTACACCCTGACCCCCGCATCTTGTGCCTTGGCACACAGCGCGTCCGGCTTCCGGGTCGGCCGGCCCTCCGGCCGACCCGGGCCGCCACACCGGAAGGTCGAGTGAGGATGGGAGGAGGGCGATGAAGCGGGCTAGACGCCGTCTCGCCATGGTCGGTCTGGTGACCGCCGCCTTGACGCTCGCCGTGGCGGCCTCCCCGGCGGCTCCGGCCGCTCTGGCCGAAGACACCCGCCTCCAAGCCGCGGGTCCCGGAAGCACCCTCCACATAGGCCTCTCGCCGGTGAAGACGGCTCACGACCTCCTCCCGGGAGAGACCCTGACCCTCACGGCCGTCTTCACCAACCGCGGGACGGTCCCCGTCCACGCCCGCATCAGATACGCGGACGCGCTCGTGCGGGACTCCTCAAGGTTCGAGTTCCAGGAGCCCGGCGGCGAGTTCTGGTCGGCCGGCTCGTGGCTTTCGGCCGACCCGGAGGAGTTCGTCGTGGGGCCGGGCGGCCGCCGGGAGATCACCCTGACCGTCACCGTCCCTCAAGGCACGCCCGACGGCCAGTATTACGCGGCCTATTTCATCGAGGCGTCCTCTCCTGACGGCGGCACAGACGGGTCGACGGTGGAGATAGGGGGCAGTCTGGGGGCGATCGTCTGCCTCTACGTCGGCGAGGACGTCGCGCGGTCCGCCCGGCTCGTCCCCTATCACAGGGTCCCCCGGACGGCGGGTCCCCCGGAAGGCCTGGCGGCGGTCAGGACGTCGTTGGTGCACTGGTGGCGCTGCCTGGTCATCGCCCGCCGGAACGTGGCCTTCATCTCTGAAGGGCACCCTCTGAAGGTGTTCGTCCCCATCGAGAACACGTGTGACGCCTACATCCAGCCTCGGGTCACACTCCGGTTCTACGAGGGAGACGTCCTCCGGCGCGAGGTCGTCTATGAGAGCGAGATCATCATGCCCGGCCTGTCGAAGGTCATGGAGATAGACTGGCCCGATCCGCCCCTGTTCGGGCGGTTCCGCCTGGACCTACACATCGAGTACCACGGCCCGGAGCCCATCGAGGCGACGCGCAGCTTCTGGGTCGTCCCCGTCAAGGGTCTGATGGGCCTGGTCCTGCTCGCCTTCGGCCTGGGGTACGCCGCCTCCGGCCGGGGCAGGGCCCGCTCCACCCGGGGCCGCCCGCCGGCGGCACCCGGCACACGGTGAGCCGAAGCGGAGGGACCGGACCGTGGGCCTCGGACGAAGGATGAGAGGAGTCAAGAGAAGGAGCCCTCCGGCGGCTGGCGCAGGCCTGCGTCACCTTGCGCCATGCCTGTGCCTCGTCCTCGGTCTGGCTCTCCTTCTCGCCTCATCCTTCAGCGGGACGGCCAGGGCCGCTCTCGCCTCCCTGACCATCTCCTCTGTCGAGACCTACAACCACGACGGGTCGCCCGGCAACGGCACGGTCGATTTCGGAGAGGTATACCCGGGTACGCAGGTCACCATCTCGCCGGCCGTCGTCCTTCACGTCACAAGTGAGCTCGAATGGCAGCTCGACATGTGGTCGGAGACCCTGCCGACCGGATGTGTCCTCGAACAGCGCATCCAGAGCACCGGCCCCTGGACGGTGGTCTCTCCCGCGGTGCAGACCCTGCTCGAGGCTGAGCCGCCCTGTCAGGACGCCAGCTATCCTCAGGACCTGCGGCTTTCGGCGGACTGGACGGCGGCGCCCGGCACGTGGACCGTCGCCCTCACGTATCAGGCCGACTTCACCGACAAGACCCCGCCCGTCGGAGCCGTCTCCATCGACGGCGGAGCCACCCACACCAACGACACCTCCGTGACCCTCGACCTGACGGCGAGCGACAATGAGTCGGGGCTCGACGCCATGCGCTTCTCCGACGACGGGACGACCTGGTCGGCGTGGCAGGACTTCGCCCCGACGGCGCCCTGGACCCTGCCGTCAGGTGACGGCGAGAAGACCGTGTGGGCCGTCTTCCGCGACCGGGCCGGGAACGAGTCGGAGCCCGTCTTCGACACCATCGTGCTCGACACCATGCCGCCCGTCATCTCGGGGGAGACGGTGACCGGCATAACGGCCACCACGGCCGACATCACCTGGCAGACCGACGAGGAGGCCGACGGCCAGGTCGAGTACGGGCCAGACACCTCCTACGGGTCCTTCTCGCCGAAGGACACGAGCTATGCCCTCGAGCGGACGATAACCCTGACCGCTCTGGAGCCCGCGACCCTCTACCACTTCCGCGTCCTCTCCTCGGACCGGGCCGGGAACGACTCGACCGGCGCCGACCACACCTTCACGACCCTCTGCGCCGCGCCGGAACTCACCGTCAGGTCCGTCAGGCAAGGGTGGAGGCTCTACGCCGAGCTCACCTGGACCGCGCCTTCGGGGGCCGTGTCCTACAATCTCTACAAGAGGGACGTCCTGGCGCAAGACCCCTTCACTCTCCTCACGTCGACCGAAGACACGTGGCACCGCGATCAGCTGCCGTCCTCAGCGCCTTACGAGTTCGAGTACTACGTAGCCGCCGTGGATTCCCTCGGCCGGGAGTCGGCGCCGTCGAACATCGTCTCGGCCAGTGGCACCACGGAACCGCCGGTGATATCCGACGTCCAGTCCGACCCGGCCGACGTGACCTGCCTCGTGACTTGGGAGACCGACGAGCCCGCGACGAGTCAGGTGAGGTACGGGACCACCCCGGGCTCCTACCCCTTCGAGACGCCGCAGGACACGTCTCTGGTGACCTCGCACGCCGTCACCCTGACCGGGCTCGAGCCTGAGACCACCTACTACTTCGTCGTCCTCTCCGGGGACGCCCAGGGGAACGAGAGCCAGTCCGCGGAGCACCCCTTCACGACTCTGGCCGTGGCGGTCCCGCCTCCCCCGGAGAACCTCAGGGTCGAGCGGGTCTGGCCCAACCACCAGTTCGTCGAGCTGGCCTGGGACCCGGTGGCCTCGGCCGAACTCTACTACGTCTACCAGCGCGACGCCGCCGAACCCGGCGCCCCCTGGGAGCTCCTGAACCCGGAGGGCACGACGGGAACCACCTACAGGGCGAGGTTGGTGCTGGACAGCACCGACTTCTGCGTGACGGCCTGGAACCAGGCCGGTGAGAGCGACTACTCGGACCCGGTGAACGTCACCAAGCCCTAGACGCCTGGTTCACAGGCCGCCTCCTCGACGATGAGCCGCGCCTTGTAGGCGTCCACCGTGGCCATGACCCCGAGGGGAAGAGTCCACTTGTCATACCCGTGCCCGAAGGGCAAGCCGCTGAGAACCGGCCGCCCGAGCCCGGCCAGGCGGTCGGCCAGGACGTCGTCCACGGAGACGAGGTCCTGTCTCTCGTCGCCCGGAAGAACCCCGATCTCATCCCCGGGAGGAGCTTCTGCCTCATCCTCACGGGAAGTGCGGTCCCTGCCCCCGGCCGGCTCGGGCTCCGGCCGGCCCCGGCCGGTTGCGCAGTCCACCATCTCCCCGACCACCACGCCGGCCGCGGAGGCGAGCTTCCCCGCCAGGGCGAGCTGGGTCAGCATCCGGTCCACCCGGTAGGGCTCCTCCCGGACGTCCTCGATGAGGAGCACCGCACCGCGCGCATCCACCTCGTAGGGCGTCCCCATGAGAGCCGAGAGGAGGCTCAGGTTCCCCCCGGTGAGCGGGCCCGAGGCGCGCCCGGCCGAGAGCACCTCGCCTGAGGGGCGGTCCTCGGGAAGGGGCAGGACGTCGAGCGGGTCCGACAAGGTGACGGCCTTGACGAGGCAGTCGAGGGTGAACCGGGTCAGCTTCTCGCCCAGGCTCTCGACCCCGGGGCCGTGGAAGGTCACGACTCCGGCCTCACGGGCCAAGGCAAGGTGAAGGGCGGTGATGTCGCTCGAGCCGACGAAGACCTTGGGATCGTCACGCACCGCCCCGTAGTCGATGAGGCCGAGGATGCGGCTTGAGCCGTACCCCCCGCGGGCGCAGAAGACGCCGCGCACGTCGGGGTCGGACAGGGCCCGGTTGAGGTCCTCGGCCCTGGCCTCATCGGGGCCGGCCAGGTACCCCTTCCGGGCCGTGAGCTTCGAGCCCAGGGTCACGCGGAAGCCCAGGCTCTCAAGCACCTTCACTCCTCCGGCCAGGGTTTTCTCCCTGACCGGTCCGGCGGGGGCGACCACGGCCACGAGGTCGCCCGGCTTCAGAGGGGCGGGCTTGCGGCGCCGGACCCCACCCCCGCCTCGTCTCAGAGCGCTTCCCAGACCTTCTCGCCTCCCGGACCGGCCACACACCTCACCCGGCCGGAACGGGCCAGCCGCTCAAGGTGATGGGCCAGCATGAGTCTCTCGGACTTCAAAAGCCCCGGCAGGACGTGGCGCTGCCGCCCGTAGATGGGCCACCTGGCGGTGAGGTCCTCCAGCGTGAGAGGACCTTCCCCGGCCAAGATACTCAGAATCCGCTCCTCCCTCTCCTCGAACCGGGCCCGGAAGGCCGGCAGGCGGGCCCTGAAGCCCTCCACGGTCAGCGGACGCCGGTGCGAGGTGAGAACCACCCTCGGCCCTGACGCCCCCGCCGCCAGTCTCTCCAGACGCTCGAGGGACGCCAGGTAGTCGTCGATGCTCGAGAACACGTCCCCGTACCAGGGGCCGAAGGAAGACATGTCGATATCGGCGGTGAAGAGGACCCGCCGCTCCTCGAACCACAGACCGGTGTGGCCGGGCGTGTGGCCCGACAGCCGGAGGACGGTCGCCCGCAGACCCCCGAAGTCGAGGACCTCCCCGTCGGCGAGCTCGCGCGCCACAGGGGTCGGGGACCACCCGAGCCCGCTGCGGAAGCGCCTCGCGTCCCCGAGCCCGGGGTGGTCGAAGCCGGTGAAGCGGAGGAACCCCTCCCAGGAGGTGAGGGGCTCGCTCTCCCCCTCGGGGCACCAGAAGGCCGCTCCCGGTGAGCGCGAGGCCGCCAGGACGTTCCCCCGGACGTGGTCGAGGTGGTAGTGGGTGTTGATGACCACGTCCACCGGACCCCGGTCGAGGACGGCGGTGAGCACCTCCTCGCCGGCCCCCGTGTCGACGAGGACGCGGGCCTCGCGGCCCTCCAGGACGAGGACGTCGCCGTACGGGAAGCGGCCCCGGCGCTCTCCCTCGACGAACGTGATGCCCGGAGCCACCTCTAGCTGGTACATGGCCGTAGAGGTTCCTTCAGGCCGGAGGAATCTCCTGCCCTGACTCGGGCCGAGCCCAGGGTCCTTCCCGCGCCTGCCGCGCGCGGGACTCAGGCCTCCTCCCGGCCGCGCCTCCTTATGGCCACCGTGACCCGCTCACCGTCGAGGTCGAACGCTTGGACGAACCAGCCCTCGGCTTCGGCCCTCTCCGGGGACGCGACCGGCCCCTCGCGGAACCCGGCCGACAGGGTCTCGGAGGCGACGTAGCCGGCGTGCTCGGCGAGGGCCTTGCCCACCTCTCCCGACGCCTCGTAGACCGTCTCGATGTGGTCGGTGACCTCGAACCCCGCGTCCTTGCGCATCCTCTGGATGCGGTTGACCATCTCGCGGGCGAGCCCCTCCCGGAGGAGGTCACCGGAGACCCGGGTGTCGAGGACCAGGTAGCGCCCGTCCTCCCCCTCGACGGCCCACCCGGGGAGCTCCTCCGTGACGACCTCGACCTCGTCCGGGCCCAGGACGACCGGACTCTCCCGCCCCTCCACCTTCACCTCGACGCTCCGCCCGGCCGCCAGACGCCGGGCCGCGGCCGCCCGCTCCTCGGGTCCCAGCGCGGCCAGGGCCTCTGCCACCTTTGGAGCCAGGGGTCCGAGCCTCGGTCCGAGCACGCTGTAGACCGGCTTCAGGACGTAATCGGCGAAGCCGCCCAGGTCCGCGGCGGCGGCGACCTCCTTCACGTTGAGCTCGTCCTTGAGGAGGTCGAGAAGCTCGGTCATCCCGCGGGTCTCCCCCTCCGGCCCGACGAGGACCGCCCGGCGGAGGGGCTGTCTCGTCCGGATGTGGGCCCTGTTGCGGCCCGCCCGACCGAAGGCGACGTAGTCGCGGACGGCCGCCATGCGGCGCTCCAGGTCCTCGTCCACCAGGGACTGGTCCGGTTCCGGGTAGAGGCAGTGGTGGACGCTCTCCGGCGGGGAACCGGACGCCCCGGCCTCATGCGGCCGCCGCCCGTCGCGCCCCTCCCCGGCCTCGAAGCGCACCAGGTTCTGGTACATCTCCTCCGTCATGAACGGTGTGAAGGGTGCGAGGAGGCGGCAGAGCGTGACCAGGACCTCGTAGAGGGTCTGGTAGGCGGCCGCCTTGTCCTCGTCCGAGCCCGCCCGCCAGTAGCGGCGCCGCCCGCGGCGCACGTACCAGTTGGAGAGGTCGTCGACGAAGCCCTCGATGGCCCGCGTGGCCGGCAGGACCTGGTAGCTGTCGAGGCTGTCCCTGACCTCACCGACCGTCCGCTGGAGCCTCGAGAGGATCCAGCGGTCGAGCACGCTCCGCCCGGCCGCCGGCGGGCAGGGGACCTCCCGCCCGCCGAGCCTGACGACACGCACGCCCTCGCCGCCCCCCGACGCGGGCGGGGCGAGGACCACGGCCGGGTCCGGCTCGAAGCCGTCGAGGTTCGCGTAGAGGACGAAGAAGGCGTAGACGTTCCAGAGAGTGTCCTGCATGCGTCCCTGGAACTCGCTGATGACCCGAGACGAGAACCGCTTCTGGTACCACGGATGGCTGACGGCGTAGAGGAACCAGCGGAGAGCGTCGGCGCCCTGGACGTTGAGGATGTCCCAGGGGTCGACGACGTTCCCGATGTGCTTGGACATCTTGCGCCCTTCCTCGTCGACACCGAACTCGGTGACGAGGACGTTGCGGTAGGCCGGACGGCCGAAGACGGCCACGGCGATGGCGAGGAGGCTGTAGAACCAGCCCCGCGTCTGGTCGATGGCCTCGCAGATGAAGTCGCCCGGGAAATGGTCCTCGAACTCCTCCCGGTTCTCGAAGGGGTAGTGCCACTGGGCGAAGGGCATCGCCCCCGAGTCGAACCAGCAGTCGATGACCTCGGGGACCCGGCGCATCTCCCCGCCGCACTCAGGGCAGGTGATGACGACCCGGTCTATGTAGGGCTTGTGGAGGTCCAGGGGGTCGGGGAGCGTCTCCGGTCTGGCCAGCTCCTCGAGTTCGGCGACCGACCCGACGCAGAGCCGGTGACCGCACCCAGCGGCGCCGTCCCCACCGCCGCTCTCGCCGCCACCACCGCGGCTACACCCGTCGTCCGCGGCCGGGGCCCCCTCACCGTCTCCGCTCCCGACGTCCCCGACACACTCCCAGATCGGCAGCGGGGTGCCCCAGTAGCGGTTGCGGCTGAGGTTCCAGTCCACGAGGTTCTCGAGCCAGTCACCGAAACGGCCCTCTTTGAGGTGGTCCGGGTACCAGTTGACCTCTTCGCGGTTGATACGGATGAGCTCGTCCTTCACCGCGGTCATCTTGATGAACCAGGCCGTGTCGGCGTAGTAGACGAGAGGCGCGTGACAGCGGTAGCAGAACGGGTACGAGTGACGGTAGACTCCCGACCGGTAGAGAAGACCCTCGCCCTTCAGGGCCTCGGTGATGTCAGGATCGGCGTCCTTGACGAACCGGCCCTGCCACGGCGGGACCGCCCCGGTGAAGCGGCCCGAGGCGTCGACAGGCCTGAAGACGGGGAGCCCGTGCTCACGGGCCGCCTCCATATCGTCCTCGCCGAAGGCCGGGGCCGTGTGGACGAGCCCCGTGCCCTCCTCAAGGGTCACATAGTCCTGCGGGATGACGGTGAAGACCTTGTCGAGGCCGGCGCCCTCTCCCTCAACCTCGCCGCGCCTCATGGCCTCCTCCAGGAACGGGAACGGCGGCCGGTAGCGGTGGCCGACGAGGTCACGGCCCTTGATGGTGTGCACCGCACGGTAGCCCTGCGGGAAGACGGTCGGCGCCAGGGCCGCGGCGACCACCAGGACCTCCTCGTCTCCCTCCCCCTCGGGGACGACGGCCACGTAGTCGACGTCGGGGTGGACGGCGACGGCGGTGTTCGACGGCAGGGTCCATGGAGTCGTGGTCCAGACGAGGAGCGAGACCGGGACGTCTTCTCCGAGGGCCCGCTCGTCAAGGCCGGACAGCCTGGCCGCCGCGCCGCTACCCCCGGCTCCGGTCCCCGGCTCCCCCGGCGCGGCCACGAGGGGGAGACGGACGAAGACCGACGGGTCCTCGACCTCCTCGTAGCCCTGGGCGACCTCGTGGCTCGAGAGCGAGGTCCCGCACCGGGTACAGTAGGGGACGACCCGGTAGCCCTGGTAGAGCCACCCCTTGTCCCATATCTTCTTGAGGGCCCACCAGACCGACTCGATGTAGCTCGTGTGGTAGGTCACGTAGGCGTTCTCCATGTCGAGCCAGAAGCCGATGCGCTCGGTCAGGCGCTCCCACTCCTCCTTGTACGCCCAGACCGACTCCTTGCACTTCTTGATGAACTCCTCCACCCCGTACTCCTCTATCTCGGGCTTGGAGCTGAGGCCGAGGGCCTTCTCGACCTCGAGCTCCACGGGGAGGCCGTGGGTGTCCCAGCCCGCCTTGCGCGGGACGTAGTAACCCAGCATGGTCTTGTACCGTGGGAAGAGGTCCTTCAGACTGCGCGGAAGGACGTGACCGATGTGCGGCCGGCCGTTGGCCGTCGGAGGGCCCTCGAAGAACGTGTAGACGGGGCGTCCGCGACGCATCTCCTGCACCTTCCGGAAGGCGTCCGTCCGCCGCCAGAAATCGATGACGCGCTCCTCGAGCTCAGGATAGTCGACCTTGGCGCTGACCTCGCGGAACATGAGTCTTCCTCCCTCGACACGGAGCATGGATACGAAAAGGACCCTCGTCCAAGGACGAGGGTCTCTCGCGGTACCACCTTGCTTGGCCCGGATGCAGCGGGCCCACTCAAGGGCGCGGACGCACACGGGCGCGCGGGCCCACGGGCCGCCGGCACGGCGCATCCTACGCCTGCCCCGTTAACGCCGGGGCTCACGTTGACGCCTAATCGGCCCCCGGCCCGCCCCGGCCGTCCTTCCGGCCGGGTCCCGCGCCGGTCCGCCTTTCGGGCCACGGCTCCGGGGTGATCTTCGGCGGCAGGGCCGGCGCCCCCTCACACCGACAGGGCTCGCTCGGGCCGGCGGTGTCCGCCGCCTACTGTCCCCTTCCTCGCCTTTAAATCAATGACACCTGCCGGAGGCCTGGTCCCGGAGATGCAGCGCCGCTGCGCGCCTCCCGGCAGGAGTTTGAAGGGATTATAGCACGTGTGGGAAAGCCCGGCAACCAGACCGTGACTCCGGTAGCTGTCAAGCAAACGTGGGCAGCCATCCGGGCCCCGGCGGCGGCCCTCGACCGCTCGAGGCACCGGTGGCCACGCTATGCGGGGCACCGATACGTCACCGTCTCCCTCTCTAGCGGTTGCAAGCTCGCTTTGCCTTCAGATGGCGAAGCGCAAACCACACAAGGCACAGACCTGCGATGCATCCGGTGGACCACATCCACCATCCGCTGACGCCCGTCGGGCGGGCATCCGCTGGCTCCACTTCCTCCACCGGGTCGGTATCCGTCGGGGGTGGTTCGTTCTCTTTCCTCCACTCGGCATATCGGTGCTCGAAGGACGTAGCAAGTGACGCGAAGTCGGTTCCCCTAGGGTACACTTCCAGGCCTTCGTCATGCCACAGGTCCACCTAAATGTTTACGATGGACGACGGAGAGCTCCAGGCGGGCTGCGGTGCCAAGCCTTCTTCGACCACCAGGCCCCGGAGGACCCAGCGGATATGCTCAGCCGCCAGTTCGCGTGCCCGAGGCCGCTGTCCGGCCTTCCGGCACACGGTCCGAACTGTCGGCGGCCGAGGCTGGCCGTCGCCGCGCCGGGTGCCGGTTGTCAACCCTTAACGTGGAAGTCCGCACCAGAGCGGCCACTGGGCGGCCACAAGACCGCCTCAGGGCCCTGGCCGCAGGCCGGCCTGAGTCCAGGGGTCCCGGTCCCTTGATTTTCGTTCAACCTTACATTATGTTTATATCGTTATATACCCAAAAAAGAAACTATCGGGCCTCAGCCGAGACCCCGAGAGAGGAAGAGGGAACCCTATTGAAGGAATGGCAGAAGTTCATCCTCATGCTCCTGGTGTTCCTGGCCGCCTATCTCACACCTTTCGGCTCTCCGAGAGTGGACACGGCCATCCTCGAGGCCTTCCGCATGCTCCAGGAGTACGCGAGGGAGCACGTGCTCTTCTGCCTGGTGCCCGCGTTCTTCATCGCCGGAGCCATCGCCAACTTCATATCTCAGGGAGCAGTCATGAGGTATCTCGGGCCGGGAGCCCGCCGGGTGACCGCCTACTCGGTGGCCTCAGTCTCCGGCGCCGTTCTGGCTGTCTGCTCGTGCACGGTCCTTCCTCTGTTCTCGGGAATCTACCGGCGGGGAGCGGGCTTGGGCCCGGCCGTCACCTTCCTTTACTCAGGCCCGGCCATCAACATCCTGGCTATCATCCTCACGGCACGGGTTCTGGGATGGCGGCTCGGTGCCGCGCGGGCTGTCGGGGCGGTCCTCTTCGCGGTCGTCATCGGTCTCTTGATGGCCCTGTTCTTTCGCAGAGAAGACGAGGACCGAGCGGCGCGGTCCGTCGGTCTAGAGATAGACGCAGCCACCCGACGCACTCCCGGGCAGACCGGTCTCTTCATGCTGGTGTTGACAGGCATTCTCGTGTTCGCCGCGTGGGGACGGTCCGCTGAGCCGGTGAGCCTATGGAACACCGTGTTCGCGGTCAAGTGGTACCTGGTGGCAGGTTTTCTCCTGATTCTGGTCTTCATGCTGAAGAGATGGTTCGGGCCTGAAGAGAGGGTCACATGGCTCGAGGCCACTTGGACGTTCGCCAAGCAGATACTGCCGCTCCTGTTTGCCGGCGTCATGGCGGCAGGGGCTCTTATGGGCCGGCCGGGCACGGACGCGGGGCTGATTCCCTCCACCTATGTTGCGGACTGGGTCGGTGGGAACTCCCTGCCGGCGAACCTCGTTGCCGCGGTCGTCGGGGCCTTCATGTACTTCGCCACCCTCACCGAGATTCCCATCCTTCAGGGACTCCTGGGCTCCGGGATGGGCCAGGGCCCGGCCCTGGCGCTCCTTCTGGCAGGCCCTGCCCTCAGCCTGCCCAACATGCTGGTCATAGGGAGCGTGCTGGGAACGAAGAAGACTCTGTTCTTCATCGTTCTCGTCGTCGTCATGTCAGCTACAGCCGGCCTGATTTACGGCAGTCTCGTAGCGTGAGGGTTTCGGGCCGAGCGACGACCGCCGGCCGTGCCCATGACCGGAAAGGAGGAACCGTCGTTGCTGGAAATCAAGGTCTTTGGTCCCGGATGTGCGAGGTGCGAGGCGCTCATGCAGAAGACCATCAACGTCCTCGCCGAACTCGATGTGGCGGCCGACGTGGAGAAGGTGTCGGACCTCAACCGGATGGCCGAGATGGGAGTCATCGCCACGCCGGCCCTCGCCATCAACGGCAAGCTGAAGTGCAGCGGCCGCCTGCCGAGCGAGGCTGAGATCGCCGAGTGGATCAGGGCGGAAGCTCCCAGGTAGACGATGCGTAGCGACCTCAACGTGATGAGCGCACGGCTCTTCAAGGCTCTCGCCCACCCGGTGAGGGTGGCCTTGCTCGAGAACCTGCGGAGTGGGCCGAAGTGTGTGTGTGAACTGGTGCCGCTCCTGGATGTCGAGCAGCCGTCGGCGTCAAAGCACCTCAGCATACTCAGGAACGAAGGGCTCATCGTCGGAGAGAGAGAGGGTCAGCGTGTCATCTACAGGCTGACGGACGACACGGTTCCCCGACTCCTCGATGCGGCGCACGCGTTCCTGGAAAGCCGCTGGCAGACGGAAAGCACCGTCTGGCGGAAGAAGGTTCCGTCCGGGTCGTGACCACCCGCGCTGGAGTCAGCCGGGGTCTGTGGTCGTGCCGCAGCCCTCGATGCGGCAAGCGCGTTCCTGGAGAGCCGTCCGGGGAAGGATAACCCGGGCTCGGGCGCCAAGAACGGCGCCGAACGACCCTGGAGAGGTGTCCTCATCGATGTCCACGGAACGCACGCTGAGAAGCCCGGAGGAGACACCGCTCGAGTTCTGGCTGGGCCTGTACCTCGTCCTCCTCTCCGGCCAGTACCTGACGAACCTCCTTCACGTCACGGACTTCCCGTCGTGGCAGGGCCGGGTCTTCTCCATGCTCCTGGCGCTCACCGGCGTGGGCCTCTTCGCCGCCGGCGGCTACGTCCTGAACAGGGGCCTGGAGGCCCGGCAGACGCGCCGCACCCTGGGGGTGACGGCCGTCCTCTTCGCCGCGGCCGACCTCGCCCCGTCGGTCATCTACGGGAACCCCTTGGCCCGGGCTGTCGGCGTGCCGGGCACGCTGGTGGTGACGGCCGACCTTCTGGGGAGCCTGGTCCTCGCGGCGGCCGCGGTCTGGCTGGTCGCGGCGGCGTTCGACCGGCCGCCTGCGGAGAGCGCCTTCAGGGTGAGGGGTCTCGTCTTCCTCGGCGCGGTCGCCCTCCAGAAGGGAGTCGTCCCCCTCTTCAAGGTCGTCGTCAACGTCATCGCCGACCCGGGCGGCCTCGCCGCCGTGGCCGGTGCGTCCCTGCTGACGCTCGCGGCCTTCATCCTCCCCCCGCTGGCGAGAGGTGCGGCCGGCCTTCTCGCCCTGTGGGTCCTGTGGCCTGCCGTCGGCCCCTCCGTCACGGCCCGGCTCGCCGGCCGGTCTCCGCAGG
>ENA-OSAI01000453-OSAI01000453.1-marine-sediment-metagenome-genome-assembly--contig:-NODE-453-length-15488-cov-7.781572_pt1 | contig 15488 bp, 16 predicted proteins | sample MGYA00237871_ERZ529316 | MGnify/ENA primary metagenome ERZ529316 (study PRJEB26369, sample SAMN03142814) | marine sediment metagenome | biome: marine; feature: borehole; material: sediment... | reverse complement strand
ATGAGAAGACTGTCATCTGTATTATTGTATACTCATGTGAAAAAGTGCGGGGGGTGGGGTTTACGCACAAATTTACCAGTAAAAATTGGTAGCAAAAAAATTATGTTAAGAGCATGTGGGAAATATCCAGAAGCAATGTTAAAAATGTTCAATTAAACATTACTAACAGATTGGGGGTTAGTAAAGATATAAGAGGTTTTAGAAATTTTTAGAGCGCCGTTGATTGGTTTTGAGGCGGTTGTTCAGGTGCTTCTGCATTTTCGGTATTTAAAGGTTCATTATCAAGCGGTGTTTTGCACGGGTTCTTTTTGACGTTCTGTTTGCAATGGAGAATTTTGACATGGTTTAGGGAGGCTGAAACATTTTTCCACAAATTTTTTAAGGCGTTTATAGGCGAAATTATTGTGGAAAGGAATAGACCAACACTATGTGTAATATTTTTGTGGAATTCTGATGCCGACAGAATTCGGGAATTAAAAATAGGATCTAAGTATAAATTTAAGGTCGCGGTCAATGAGCAGGGAGATGAAATTATCGCTTTTCTTTTGCCAAATCTAACTTACTTTAAGTTAATTAAAGAGGAATAGCTGTGGAAGAATTTAATTATGTATTGGAAAATTGGCTGAAGCAAATTTTGATGAATAACGTGATTATTGTCGAGCAAATAGTTGCCTGGGGATAAGGAGATGAGCGTGTCGCTCAGAAAATGTCCTATTTGCGGTAATATCATTCGTGATTGCACGGTGGATAACATAAACCTAGATTTTTTGGAAGAACGCGTAAAAGATGGCAAAATTAATGCGGCAATTTCTTTAGCACGAATTATATGGAACAATAATCCCAGAACTAAGGTTGACGGCAGATTCAAAAGCTATAGTTGAAGGTCTTTTTGTTGCTATTCAGCAAGAGCTGCATAAGCAAGTTAATGATGTATTGAAGCCCATTGAGGTCTTTACAAAGAATTTTCTCACATTAGTTGAGAAGATGCCTGAAGATGTGAAAAAAGATATACAAAGAGAGTTTCAAGAAGCAAAAAGCAAATTGGAAGAAGAGTTTAAATTATTACGTGAATCTATCCCAACATTTAACAACATTGCCAATGCAATTAAAACTATTAACGAAAATTTAGAAGACATAACGCGAAAGGAAATTGAAAATTTCAAGTGCGAGTTAACGAATAAATTTAAGGAAATCCTTGAGAATATGGGTTTTTCAGAGCCTGAACAGATGCGATTGCTAGCCCAATTGGTGCGCAATGTTTTACCGCTACTACAGGAATTATTACGGTTACAGCAAGTTCCAAAGAAAAAAGGGCAACGCGGGGAGTTTGAACTTTTAAAGGAAATTAACGAGTACTTCCCAGAAGATGAATGTAAGTACTTAGGTTCCCCAGGAGAGTAGATATTTTAACAGAGCCTAGGCATAACGGAATGAGCCTAGGCGTACGAGTGCTAATAGAATCTAAAAAGAATCAGAGTGGTTGGAATAGGTCTTATCTGGAACAAGTTAAGAGATATATGAAAATTCGTGGAGAGCGATTAGCAATACTAGTTGTAGAAGTTATGCCCTCAGGGGCTAATGGATTTATGGTTGAATATTGTTCTGAGGGAGTTATACTAGTAACAAGCCGCGACAATTTTAGGATAACTTATGGAGCCCTAAGAGCGATTCTGATAGCGTTACAGCCGTTCAATGCAAAACAAGTAGACATAAAGAAGATTCTTGCGGATAAACGAATTGAAGAGGCTATAACCGAAGCATTTCGATACCAAGAATACTTGAGAAAATTCGAAAGGAAACAGAGAAAATTATTGCTAGTGCAAAAAGTATAACTCAAAACGTTAGTGACCTAGACAACTGTTTGAAGCAATGTTTAAAACAGTTACAAGAGCAGATAAATCACGCAATTCATGAAATTGGTCGAAATAATAATTTGGGTGTTGGACAAACTATTGCTATATAGACATCGAAGATAATGCCAAATTCTCGGGCTCCAGCAATAGTTAGGCATCCTACATATAGTAAAGGTATTTATTTTTGGGCGTGATGCCTGGTGGTAGTTCTCGGAGAATGTTTCCTACCCGCCTGGCAAAATGTAGGGTAATTGGAAGAAGAGTGCAAAAATCAGCACTGTTCCAATTCAACTTTGTAAGCGTTAATATTTCTAAGCTAAGTTTTTCTTGAGAAGAGTCGCCTATGTGCTGTATTATTTCCAGAGGAAGAGGCACTCTTGGACCGGGATAAACTTTAAGGAAGGGAATATATGCTTTTGTGTAAAGGAGCCACGTTTTATCCGGAAAGGCTATTTTTGTCCCGCGAATGATCGGATGATAGCCAAGCCTAAAAAAGCGAATCCCCTTCGCCCTTGTGGCTATCGTTAAGAGGTCGTATTCAGGAATACCTTCTAGTGTCTCTTTAAACCCTTCTAGTTCTTCGTCAGTGTATTTAGACGTTTTATGGACAACTACTCTTGAAGGTTTCACTCGTGTGTGCTGTTCATAAAGTGTCAAGGCTTTTTCAACAAGTCTCTTTGCACCATCCCTTTTGAGATGAGGCGATCTATTAAACGGCCAAGGAAAACGCTCTCCTCTGAGCACTAAGCCCTCTCCTTCAGGAGTAAAAACTTGTGCGAGACTGGTCCCCATCTGCCCACCAAAGACTTCTCTTTCTCTATAAAATAAGACGCCAATGAAGCAAGTCCCAACTGATATATTGCCCGGACGCCAAGGGCGACCACCAGATTTATAGAGTAGTGCAACGGAAAGGTTCCAAGCAAAGGAGGCGTCATCTTGTTTTGGCTTTCGCCTTGGTAAGGTGTAGGCGTTTAATGTGGACGGAAGAATTAGTTGTGTGGGAATTCCTAAGCTCATTGCTCTAGCTTTGAGGAAGTGGTGAAAATTATCTGCAGTCCTCTTAAAGGCAAGTTGGTAATAATCCTCTTCTTTCAACTCAGGTATATAATCAAGAAGATATTTCTGGGTAGATGCAAAGCCTCCGCCTTTTTTCTGCTTTCTTGACTTGCGTTTTCTTTTAGATGCCCTTCTAAGCCTACTTTCTTCGGCGGTAACGCATAGATCCATCATTCTTTTGGGAGGGGCACAAATTATTACGTCGGGAGTTTCTTCTCTTTCTGCTAAATTTTTAATGTATCTAAAGAAAATTTCAACTGACTGAGAGATACGTTGCTTAACGTCAGAAAACTTGTCTAATGTATTCACATCCTTTGATGTTATGGTTTGCCACCATTCTTGCGAGGTTAAGAGTTTGCATCTGAACGGGCTGTCAGGAGAAACGCCTGGAAAATCCTGTGTCCATAGTGGATGTGTTGTTGGGCCTTCGATTGGTTGTTCAAGACGTTTGAGTATAGTGTTTACTTGAGATATTGTATTTTTATCCCCTATTATCCCAATCCTGATGACCTTCTTACCCGATGAATAGGGTCCATACAAAGTAATGCCTAGCTTCGGATCAACTGCCGGGAAAGACCTGCCAAATAAAAGCAATGGTTCCTCCAAGATGGTTGCGTGTATTATCTTATTGGGCTCCAGTGCGATCAACCCCCTTTTGCTCTTTTAAAATTCTCGGTGGTCCCCGGGTCATCTTTGGCAGTTTTTTGCGGTCTCCAAAGATTCCGCCTATGATTGAAGTTGAAAGCGGTTTGGTGTCAATTTTAAGAGATACCCCTCCGCCAAGATCCATAACAATTGTTTTCCCATTTTCAGAGAGCAACCAAGCCCAGAAACGTATATCGCTAAAGTTTTGAAGGTTTTTTTGACGTGCTAAAAATTTTGTTGCGAGGGAGGATCTCTTTGCTTGATCCCTAATTGGGTGGTATCCATCCCAAGTGAATACCCATCCGGTGTTTATTTTAAGAAAAACAAGCTTATCGATTACTTCAAATTTTAACCGCACAGCCCTATGAGCAACATAGTTTTTATATTCAGTTAATAATTTTTTAGTAGCTCGCCTTGCGTAAGGCGTCCACTTAATCTCCTTTAGGATAGCATCTTTCGTGTAGTAATATCTCTTTCCTACAGGGTCAAAACTTAGTCTAAGCTGGGAACAATGATTTTCAATCGCCTGGTTTAAAAGCTCAACAAGCCATCTCGAATGAACATCATCTCCAAACCATCTTTCAACATCAACTGATTTTACATCATAATCCTCTATTACCCCACTAAAGAAATTATCCTCTTTAGACAAATCTATGAATGTAAAAAGCCGTTTTTCTTTCAGAATATGCGGCGGAATAATCTCAGGTCCAAAGTAAGGTTTAAGATTTCTTAGAAAGCACGGAGCACTCCAGATTTTAGGCGGCAACTCCTTAACTAAGAAAAGATTACTACAAACTTCCTCTGCAACTGGATCTGGCTTCCAAGATTCACCCAAGATTCTTAATGGTGACTCCTTTTCATATGCTTTTCTTTGAGAGATGGACTTGTAAATGGCAACTGGTTTACTGCCTCTTGGTAATGGCTGCCCCAGAAGCACGCATAAAAGTCGCGTTAATTCAGCTTCAAACCTGTTGTCATCTCTAAAGTCGATGTAATTACGGAAACGTAAAAGCGGAGGAATCCTGCAGGGTTTCCGCAGTATAGGTATTACGCGCCCTAAACGTCCAGAAGGGTCATTATAAATAGCTGCAGCCCTCTCAGCCGTAGGCCATTCTGCTTCAAGTGCCTTAGGAGATAGAATGATCAGAAAGAACCGTGCTTTTTCAAGAGCTTCTTCTATTTTTAGAATAATATTAGTCCCCGGCTCAATGTCCCAAGGGGCAAAAAAGACTTTCAACCTTCGCCCATTAAAAGAATAAGATTCAAGTTTCGTCGCGAGTTTCCGAGCGAATTCTTCGTCCTCGCTCTGATAAGAAATAAAAGCATCAATTCTATCGTCTACTTGTCCGGTTCTTTTACTCACGTCTATAACCCAGAAAATATTCCAAAACTGAAAACTTATCCATTACGGTTCAGTAGCTAATCGGGCATTTGTAAAGATTGTTACTAAAACGTATCTTTCTCAAACCAGAATAAGAAAACGGAAATAAAAGCACACTTACGTGCCACAAGCTGGAGAATAGTCATTAAGGTAAGTCAACAATGCATCAGCGTTTTCTTGTAGGTTTAAAACTGATTAGGGAATAAAAGCTAAGAAAGTTAACGTCAAAGGTGAAAAGATTGCCCCAAGAAGTTCGGTTGTGGAAAGTGAATGGTGATAGTTTGGTTGAAGTTGCAAAAAGTAGTCCGGATTTTGAAAAACGGTTAGAAAACTGGCTAGAGCAAAATATTTCGATGATTTCGGATAATTTGCTTGTAATCGGGCGTCAAGTTGTAACAGCGTTTGGGAAATCAATTGACCTTTTATGTTTGAATCGTGATGGCGACTTAGTTACAGTGGAATTAAAAGGGATAAAGCACCGCGAGAAGTTATCGCCCAAGTTTTGGAGTATGCATCTTGGGTAGATGGTCTATCGTATGAAGACGTCGTAAATATTGCAGATGAGTATCTAAAGACCAAAGGAACAAATCTTGAAGAAGCTTTCCAACAGAAATTCGGATCTCCTCTACCAGATGTTTTTGAATGAATCTCATGAAATGCTGATTGTAGCCTCCGACCTAGATGATCAAAGTGAAAGAGTAATTAAGTATCTTAATGGACGCGGAATCAGGATAAACGCTGCAACATTCAACTATTTTAAAGACGGTAACCATGAATATATTGCACGCGTACTCTTAGTCCCGAAAAGTGAAAGACGCGAGAAAGGAACCAAGCGGAGGACGTACCTCTCAGAAGACGAATTAAGAAGCATCGCCGAAGATAATGGAGTTTTAGAACTCTATACTGCCTTGGTAAACGGTCTTACGCCATTGTTCGATGGAAAAGGAACAACTCTGAGTTCTATAGCATTTATAGGTGTTCAAGAAGGGCATTGGAATACTATATTTAATATCAAGCCTAAAGAGAGCAGTGAAGAAAATGGACTTAAATTCCAAGTTTACTTGAAACGCTTTGCGAAGTACTTTGGCATCACGGAAGAAGAAGCCAAAGAAATATTGCCTGAAAATAAAGAGTGGAAAGCAGCTCGAAACCCAGAATACTCTGGTTTTGAAGGCTTCTTTAAAAATAAAGATGAAATCACAACATTCATTAACAAATTACGTGAATTAAAAGAGAAGCAAAAGCAAACATAATTAAATATATGCAGAGAAAAGTCATTATTTTTCCTTTTCAATTCTCTAAAGAAGCTTGACTTCGGAACGAAATATAGAGTGATATTACTTTTTTATTATGTGATAGGCCACTCGATCCAGACGATTCCTTGACGAGCAATAAGTCTATTACTTTTTGGTTTAATGAACCATGCTGAAAGAGTTATATCATAGGTCTTGTCTGATAAACGTACGTGAAATCTTTCTGCCTTTCTGTATCTATAGTTTCCATAGACAGTTTCTTTCTGGAAGGAATCGACCTTGTATTCACTAATTCGGATCACCATTTCAATCCAGTCTTTACCAATAATTTTTCGGCCTGCAAGGCTCTCCCTTAAGTAATAGCGTAGATCTTCAGAAGAGGGTTGTGCCACAGCTCCAACCTTAGTATGAGAGTGAAATTCACCGATAATGCCTACCCGTATGCCTCTCAACGTATTTAATAGCCGTATTTTAGCACTTTTATTTCCCCAATCTACACTTGTAGGAGCCCTTCGAGCAGTTTGTATGGGATAAACCGCCTTCACTGATAGAACACGCCTTTTTTTACGACCTAACTTTTTGTATTCTTTAACGCCCCATAACAAGCCCATAGTTTCCCTCGGATAAACTTCAACTGCTGAAGATACAAGCAACTTGAGACTCCATCGATTCACCCAAACATCAAATAGCACGTTACACATGTCGTTTTCATAGTCTTCAAATGGTATAAAAGCATTTAACTTCTCTTAATTTTCATAAAAATGTGTTAACGCATTGTCGAAGTAGATATACCAGGTGAATTTGTATGCTTAAAAGAGATACACAATTTAGGAATCTGCTACAAAATCATCTAAGGGAAGGAAAGAGTGAGAATGCCAGTTTCGCGTATATCATTTATCAGTGAAGTTTAGTTTAGGAGGTTTCTATCACGAAAGATTACGAAATGCTCGTTACCAAGGTTTTGTCGCGCATTAAGCAAATAAATAAACTTTTGGAAGTTGAAAAGTGTAGGCGAGGGATCCCTGTCAAGAGCCTATTGTTCATCGGGGTCGCTGACACGGCCAATTTTTATTGGTGCCCTATGAAAAGCCTTCTTTCAAATATTGATATGGAGCCTCTTTATTTTATGTCTTATTTACACGATAGGTTATTATATTCATTAAAATTAGGATATGTCAAGACGTTTCCAAGAGATGTAGAGAAGCTTCTATCAATTGGCGAGGAAATAGGTTTTAGTGATATAGAGAAACTACTCAGGGAACAGACTCACGATGATTCCGAGAAACCGCCTTATTTCGTTACTTTTTCTACATTTACATCTGAGGGGCCAACGAAGTGCATGGTTCTCAATCCGTCTCTTTCCCCTGCGGTAAGAGATAGATTAGAGAAGTTAGCGAAGAAAAAACGTATTAGCATTGTAAGTCTTGATGAGATACCACCAAAGTTGAGAGGAGAAATTTGTGAAGATTTTCTGGCTGAAAGATACCCTACTATTAGGTGGAATTTTGAATGGGAAAATTATGTTATCGTTGGTGTTCCAGACGGAATAACTGAAGACTTTGTTTATGAGTTCAAAACTACTGGAAGCGAGTTTCTATTAGGCTATATGGAACGTAGTGCTTTGGCTCAGGGAGATCTTTACGGGTTTTTCTTTAGGCGTCAGAACAAGAGAGTTCAGATATATGTGGTAAATCAAGCGGAAACTTATACATGGCATGAGAAAGTTGACACTAATGTTGCAATAAGTTTACTTAAAGCGTTTAAGAGGTTTGATGAGACTAGGGAATTTACTTTTCCTGAAAAATGGAAATGTAGAAACTGTAGTTTCAGACGGATATGTAAGCAAAAATATAGATGAGAGGTTATGAAGAAGAAGTTAACGCCGGCAAATTTTTTGATGTTTTTCGTTAACTTTTCCAAGTTCTGGCTGGAGTGCATTTTCATTAATTTTTATGAAATGCGAAGTTTGTTTTAGATACTTTAACCAAGGAGTTTTTGTTGCTGATTGCAAAGAGCTTAGAATTATGAGCTTTGAGCGGGCTCTTGTAAAGGCAACATTCGTTCTTCTATAGTCTAATAGGGCTTTGTGTTCGTAATGTGTTGTGATTGAGTAAATTACGAGGTCTTTTTCTCTGCCTTGGAAGCTATCTACTGTTTCTGCGAGACGAAGATCGAGTAGGTTTTCAGGATCCTCAGGTTCATATTCCTCATTAGGTTCTTGGCCTTTTCTGTAATGGTATAGTGAAGCAACTATTGGTTCCTCTGTTTTCTTTAATTCCTTGATGACCTCGCGTATTAAATTTGCTTGAGCACGATAGGTTGTTATTATGGCTATATCCGAGGAAGGGATCCCTGAGTTCAAGATTGTGCCGTATATCTTAATAGCGGCTGCCGCTTCTAGTGGATTGGCCCCTGAAGCTCCTTCAATTCGTCCTTTTTTAACTTTGCACCAGTCCATGTAGCCATTATCTATTTGCACCCATATTAGTGGATTGACTGGTTCTAGAGCTTCTTTTAGCCAGCCGTTTGTGCTTATTGATACATTTAGGAAACTATTTGTTACTGTTTGGTGGTGATTGAGTTTGCCTTGGTAGAATAGTTTGCTGATGGCCTCGAAGATCTTTTTATTTCCTCTTCTTTGGATCGTTAGCATTCGTATTTTTTGTGGGTTGGTTGCGGCTAGTTCCATCAGAGACCATGCTCCAGCATATTTGTGCAGTGATCTGACGATTGGTGGTAATTGTCGAGTGTCTCCGAATATTACCCATTGTCTTGAGTAGTAGATTGGTATGATTGATGTGCATAATGGTACGGTGGATGATTCGTCAATGAATACGTAATCGAAGGTGGGCCATCTTCCAGTTTCTTTCGATGAAACATTTAATCCATACACGTTGTCGCATACGGAAAGTTTTGCTATGGTCATTCCGATTATGCGTTTGGTCAGTAGGATGCGTTTTAGCCATTTTCTGTATCCTTCATGTGGTGAGGGAGTGTCGATAAATTGTCTTATTATTTTTGATATTTTGGCTGGATGTCCGATGCGTACTATCTGGTCTTTTAGGTCCCTTCTGAGGAAGAATATTTTTTCTAGTGCGTTATCCACTGCAACGTTAGTGTGTGATGTTATTAGAACTGTTGCTCCTTTTTCGACTGCTTCGATTGCCGCTACAGCTATTGTTGTTGTTTTTCCTGTTCCTGGCGGCCCCTCAATTGCTCTGTAGTCCCATTGTGGCATTGTTATTATTTCTTGGACTATGCTTTGTTTTTCTGGGTCAAGATCGTATTCTTTTACGGTAATTACGTTCTTTGTCTTTTCTATCGGTTTTGGTGGATTTACGCCTGGGATTTGTACGAATAGCGAAAGATGCTGTCCGTCTCTTTTTGATTTTTCCTGAAGTATTGTTGCTGCTGAATCGTATAGGATGACTGGTTCTGCGATTTTTAGAGGGGCTTCTTTTGGTAGGTCTTTTGATCTGTCGAATAGCAAGGTTAGGTAGTTTTTGGTTTGTTCTGATACTACTCCTATTATTTTGCCATAATAGACGGAGTCATAGGGTCTGAGTGTGTATTCCTGTTTTATCCTTGCTTGGAGTTTTGCGACTGTTACTGTTCTGTCTTTGCTAGGATATACTTCTGTTAGTCGTGCTTGTCCAATTATTACTGTGTTTTTCTCGGCTTCTCTGCGTTCATTCTCGATTACTTTTATGACTTCATCGTACGGAACTGGTAGGAGATCATAATGTGGAGACTTGAAAGGTTCCGAGATAACATAGTCGCAATTTGGATTTGTACAACTTAAAAACCTCAAGTTCCCGGCTGGTGGGATAATAGGTTGTAATAAGTGACCGCACTTGAGGCAGCGTTTCACAGGACGGCGGCGGAACAATGACATACATTTATAATCTGAAAACGGTTTTATTAAATGTAAGGTGCGTTAAGAGTGCTCAGGCGGGAGCGATTTTTTCAGAATGAGCTTTTCTCTCTTTTGAGTAGATTGGTCGAGGGAAAGAGATTTGCTGGTTTAGAGTTAGGCGTTGAGACTGATTTTCCTCTTGACAGGAGGCAGGCTGATATTGTTGTTTATAGAAAGCCCGACAACACGCCTGTTTTGATTATTGAGACTAAGCGTAAGATTGAGCGTGTCGGTCGGTGGAAAACTGAGGAGAGATTTGACCCCTATGGCCGACTTGTTGTTGGGCAGGCTTTGGTTTATGCTGCACTTGCTATGGATCAGTTTGGTCTTCCGGTTACGCCTTTATTTGCGACTGCTAATCGTGATGCACTTGTTTTATTTGGTCCTTTAGATAATCCTTGGGATTTTTTGGACAAAGATGCTGCGGTTTCTGCTGATTATGAATTTGCTCTTAGGCCTGATGCCTATATGCGGTTTGTTCATGAGCATTATATTTTGGATGAGAAGCAGCCAGCAAGGGAAGAGTTTCTGGAGCATTTGCTTGATGTAGTCTGCAGGATTTGGCAACGTGAGGTTTCGCCGCAACAAGTGCGTAGGTCTGTGGGTGATTGGCTTCTTGGTAGTTTGCGTTATTTTGTTGATTCGCTTAGTTCTTATTATGTTAACGATGTGTTGTACTTGCGGTTAATGGAGGATTCAAATTTTGTTGGCGATTTAAATCGTGAGGCTTTGAAAGCTGGTTATAGGAATGGCATTTCGGATCTTGTTGGCGAGGATTTGAGTAAGACGCATATTTTGGCTAGGATGATGACTTATGTTTTGATGAATAAGATTATTTTCTATAAGGTTCTTGAGCGTTCTTATCCTTTGCCTAAATTGGAGCCTATTTTGAAGTCAAATCCTGATATTTCGTCTGATCAGTATTTGGTGACTCTTAAGAAGTTTTTTGAGAAGGCTGTTAGCGTTACTGGGGATTTTGAGCAGATATTTTACACTGGGCTTTTTGATTATATCGTGTTGGCTGATGAGGTTGCAGCGAGGAAGGAGATCGATGATCTCATTAGTTTGCTTTCTACGGTTGAGATTGAACAGTTAGGGGATATTGTCGGTTATGTCTATGAGGATTTGATACCTGCTGAGGAAAGACATCAGATGGGGCAATTTTATACTCCACCTCCTATTGCGGAGTTGATTGTTAAGTGGTGTTTGAGGTCTCCTTCGAATTGTGTGCTTGATCCTGGTTGCGGTAGTGGTACCTTTCTTGTTCAGTCTTATTGGCGTTTGGTTGAGCTGAAGACTGGGCGTAGGAGGATTCCGTCTAGGGACGTGCATGTTTCGACTCTTAAGCAGCTTTATGCTATTGATATTAACCCGTTTCCCACTCAATTGACTGCTATGAATTTAGCTATGAAGAATGTGCGAGCCCCTACAACTGAGGCTAATATTATACATGCTGATTTCTTTACGGTTGTACCTAGACAAGAAGTTCTTGCACCTCATCCGGTGATGACCACTGATGGTAAGAAGTATAGGGTTGTGAAGTTGCCGAAGGATGGTTTTGACGCTGTGATTGGTAATCCGCCGTATACACGGTGGACCGAGATTCCAGATGTGGTTCAAGATAATATTAAGGATAGATTAGGTAAGGTTCTTTCAAAGTATAATCTTCATGCTGATGTTGCTAGGGGTAAGGAGCCTGGTATTTATGTTCATTTTATTATGTGGGCTAAGGAGTTTCTTAAGCCTGGCGGTAGACTTGGAATGATCATTTCAGATAGCTGGCTTCAGACTGATTATGGTGTTGAGTTTGGACGTTTTCTTTTGGAGAACTTTAAGGTCAAGGCTTTGATTGATGTGGCGGCTAGAGTTTTTCCTGTTCCTCTTGTTGGCGCGTGTATTGTTTTGCTTGAGAAGCCACTTGAGGGGGAGAATGTTGAGGATAATGAAGTTGTTTTTACTTATCTTAATATACCTAAGGGTGAATCGTTAAAGGTGAATAATGTTCTAAATGTTATTAGGGATCCTAAATCGGCTACTGGATATTATAGGGTTAGTGTTATAAGGCAAGGTGATTTGCCTAAGGATCAGAAGTGGATTAATTTCATTTTCGACCCTGATGAAATTTTGGACGAAATTCGCGAAAAAACAATTAAAATGGGTGAACTGTTTGAGCCCTCTTATGGTAATGCAACCTATCTTTATTTAGCATCAAGGAGAAAGGTGAAAGGACCAAGGAATCTTGGAGCAAAAGACTTCTTTTATTTCAATGAAAATAAGGTAAAAGAAAAGAGGCTTCGTAATTTTGTTTATCCGGCATTAACGAGTTCTCGTTACGCTCCGTATTTCACTTTCACTGATAAGGATTGGAGAAAATTACGAGATAGAGGTGCAGATTGCTACTTCTTTATGTGCCATAAGCCGAGAAGCGAGTTGCCAAGACAGGCTCTTGATTACATACACTGGGGAGAAACAGAGTGCAGAACGCTTATCAGACGCACGAGAGGCGGAGGCAAAATTTGCAGCGAGGCATTAGCATGCCAAGAACGTGAAAAACAAAAACAGTATTTTTATGGATGGTACGACCTCGGAGGCGTAGCGAACGCTCCGATAATCGCTGTTCGACAGTCGCAATACAAAACCCGATTCATCTGGAATTTAAAAAAGGTTGTAACATATGATGCTATGATCACCTTCACCCCTAAATCTACCGTTGAGTTTAATGAAATGCAAATTAAGGCTTTGTTGGCTTATCTTAACTCAAGTTTTACACAACTCTACGTAGAATCAAAGAGCAGGATAACAGGATTGGGCGTTGCAGCACTAGAAGTTAACAAAGCTGAAGAAATGCCCATCTTAGATATATTTAACTTAAAAGAGGAATACCTCAAAAGCTTAGCCGATTTATTCGACAAGCTTAACAGAGAAGCACGCAAAATCGGCGGTGCAGATAAAAAAGAAAACATCATGAAACTATGGGACAGTGTAATCGCTGAAATAGACGAAAAAATAGCAGAAATACTGAATTTACCTGAATATTTGCCCGAAGCAGCACGCACACTTGCAAAAATAATGATGGAACGCCGACTTGCGAGAACAAAGCAACCTCAACCAACCGCCATAAAAGGAGCAACGGAGATGCTGCAAATTAAACAACAGAAAAAAGGAAAAAGAAGGAGGAAATCCAGCGAGCAATCAACGAAACAAACAACCAAACTCGACGATTTTATGCAATAAAGGCCTAATCTTCCATCTTAAATAATCTCTATTTTCCTCAACTTATTTCTTGCGAACTGCTTCATAAATTGTCTTGTAGTCTTTTTCCGGTATGTTAAGCATGGCTCTCCTCAAGTAGCCAGTCCACCTTTCCTTATTAACAATAAAACCAAGCTTAGGAATCAAAGGATCAAACTCCACAAACTCCTTTGGAATAGCCACAGGCTCAATTTTCACACGATGTGGAAAACGCTCATTACCACTAAAGCCCTCCGAGCTAAACAGGACCGAATCATCAAAGAACGGCTCCGAAACAACCCTGAAAATCCCGCCAATCCTTTTAGGAGAAACATAAAAGACGAGAAAATCACCCTTCTTAACCCTCTTAATTAATCTTTCATTCTTGGCCGGAACACCCCAAACCCTCTTCTTCTTAACAACATTCCAATTCCGCTCATTAGTCACACAAAGCCAGTACCCAGTCATAAACACACCAATAAACCTTTACATTACTAAACCATAATATCATTTTCGCTTCCAAAAATGTACAATATTTAGTCTATCCCCTATTAGTTTATTTGCTTTTTCAGAAGAAGCTATACTCCAAGTTTTGGTATGCAAGCAAGGTATGCTCTCCTTAGCTCCTCCCTGTCTATGTGATGATAAATATCTATGGCTTCTCGGCGTTTATCCCCTCTTAGCTCTTTTACGTATTCTCTTGGCATTCCATTTCTTAAAAGCCATGTTGTGAACCAGTGCCGGAAGCAATGAGGACTAAAATGGTCTTCTAGTCGTGGTGAGTCTGGGTTGTGGTAGCCTAGGCTTTTTGCGTATTTGGTTATGGCTGTGTATAGGCTGTTTCTGTCCAGTCTTTTTAGGCTTTGGTAGCTTATGAACAGCGCTTTCGTCGGCGGGTTTAGCTTTTCTCTAACCTTAAGCCATCTTCTCAGCGTGACTGCGCATTCGTCGTCGAAGAAGACGGTTCTATTGTTTCTTTTAGGTGTTGGCTTTAATGTTATGGAGTATTCTTCCCAGTTTATGTCCTCAACGTCTAATCTTAGCAGCTCGCCCCGTCTTATTCCGGTCTTGGCTAGCAGTACGGCGATGGCTTTATCCCTTGGATCCATGATTGAATTCACAAGTTTGCTCATTTCTTCTATGCTGAGAAGCTTACGTTCAGGATCGTCAAATCCGTTCTTATAGCGTCGCAGATATCTTTTTCTAAAAGGAAGTATGATGTTGGTATTTGCTATGCCTTCGAAGGCTAGATAGTCGTAGAAGGCTGACAATGCCGAAAAATAGTTTTCAACAGTTTTATGCTTGTTCTTTCTTTCATAGGTAATGTACCGTAGAAAGTCCCTAAGTGTGTAAACATCAACACCGTTTATGTTTAGACTCTTTTGGTTTAGGAAGTGCGTGAATATTTTGAGGCTGGATTTGTATCTTCTTATACTTTCTTCGGTCATGCCCCTCAGTTTGCAGTCTTTGCAGAAATCCTCGATGAGACGTTGCGGGATTTGAAGCGTTTTTAAAGTTAGCCTTTCCATTTCCATCCCCTCCCCTTGTATTCCACCAGCCCGTAAGCTTCTAAAGCCTCAAGCTGCTTGCTTATGGCTTTCACCAAGTCAGTATCCGAAGGATCTACGTTTAGATGCGATAGAATATGCTCTTGAGTGTAGGATCCACCCTTTCTTAACAGCTCTATAAGGTCTTTGTCAAAGCGTCTAACACCTTCAAAGGCCTCTTCAAGGAAAGGCTGAGCACGGTAACGCCTAAGCTCGTTATCAAGGTTCTCGGCAAGCTTCTTTAAAAGCCTGTTCTCACTTCGCAGCTTCTTTAACTCCTCCTCAGCATCCCGTAGCCTCTTAACGAGTTCAACCCGGCTCAGATAACCTTCTTCTCCTTCCTCCCGCCTAATGGAATCCTCCACACGTTCAATAACAAACCTTGAGATTGATACGCCAGCCTTCTCAGCCCGCCGCTTCCAATCCTCAACCATCTCCAAAGAAGGTAAATAAACATAAATTGCTCGATCCTTAATAGTCCGTGTCTTACCCCTATCTGGCTTCACCAAACCCACCAATAAGAAAGTATATTCTCACGTATTTAAAATTTACCAGTAAATTAGTGCGGGGGGTGGGATTTGAACCCACGAAGCCCTATGGCACGGG
>ENA-OSAI01000452-OSAI01000452.1-marine-sediment-metagenome-genome-assembly--contig:-NODE-452-length-15507-cov-11.311157_pt1 | contig 15507 bp, 16 predicted proteins | sample MGYA00237871_ERZ529316 | MGnify/ENA primary metagenome ERZ529316 (study PRJEB26369, sample SAMN03142814) | marine sediment metagenome | biome: marine; feature: borehole; material: sediment... | reverse complement strand
ATACGACAAAGATTGATGATGAAATCAGAGATTTAGATGATGAACTATTCATAACTTCAGAGTTGGTAAGCAAGCTGGTAAATGAAAACTCTAAAACAAGTGATAGCATAGAAAATTACAACAAGAAGTATGAAGAGTTATCAAATCGTTACGATAAGTTGCAAGCCAAACGAGAAGAACTTCTTAAACAAAGAAATGACAGACAAGGACAAGCACTTAAAATGCAAGCTTTTATTGCAAGCCTATCTAAATCAGAAGATGAACTTAGCGACTGGAATGAGAGAATTTGGATGCTCTTAGTAGATAGGGCAACGGTACATAGAGATTCAAGTATCACTTTTATGTTTCACAACGGAGTTGAATCAAAAATAAGATAAAAAGAGAGCTAACATAGTATCTGGAGGTTTGATTTTATTTTTATGAAAAAAATCTTATTGTGAAAACTTGTATTTTCATGTTACAAACGTTAAAAGTGTTGCAAATGTAACATGTGAATGATATAATGCTAATAGAAACTTTACTTACTACAGTAGAGTTTCTGAAGATAAGATTATAATAGGAGAATTTAAAAATGATAGAAGTGAAAAATCTAACAAAAGATTTTGGATTTAATAGAGGTGTTTTTGATATATCATTTGAAGTTAAAAAAGGCGAAGTATATGGTTTTCTTGGACCAAATGGAGCTGGGAAGACAACCACTATAAGAATGCTCATGGGTTTTTCTCAACCCGGCAAGGGTATTGCAACAATCAATAATCACGATTGCTGGAAGAATTACTATGATATTTTAGATGAAGTTGGATATATTCCTGGAGAAGTTGCTTTGCCTGAGGGATTGAGTGGATTAGAGTTCATAGAAATGATGAAAAAAATGAAACATGCAGATGATTCTCGAATCAGTTATTTACTTGATATGTTTGAATTAAACCCGGATCAAAGTATGAGGAAAATGTCGATTGGCGACAAACGTAAATTAGCCATTGTTTCAGCGTTTATGTCAGATCCTAACATTTTAATCCTGGATGAGCCCACAAGTGGGTTGGATCCAATCATGCAGAATAAGTTTATAGAATTAATTAAGAGTGAAAAACAAAGAGGGAAAACAATTTTACTATCAACGCATATATTTGAAGAAGTTGACGCATGTTGTGATCGATTATCAATTATCAAAGATGGAAAAATCATTTCAACGATTGATACTGATACGATAAGAAATAACGAAAACAAGGTTTATAAAATTGAATTTTTGCAAGATGAAGATTTTAATCAATTTATGAAATCAAATAGGAATATAGTTTACAGTAATAAAACCAAAAGAAAAGTAAGGGTTGCAATTAATGACAAAGAAATAAATCGGTTAATCAAGACTATTTCGGCATATCAAATTAAATATTTCTCTGAATCACAATTTACCCTGGAAGACTATTTTCTAAAATACTATAAAGATAGAGAGGGTGAACAATCATTATGAGTATCATTGAAATTCAGAATTTGACGAAAGATTATGGATTATCGAGAGGTATTTTTAACATTAATCTTGAAGTAAAACAAGGTGAAATATTTGGCTTTGTTGGGACAAATGGGAGTGGAAAAACAACAACAATCAGAAACTTGATGGGTTTTATCAGGCCCAATGCTGGAAGTGTATATATTTTAGACCAAGAAGTGAACTACAACACAACACAAATTATGAAACATATAGGCTATGTTCCTGGAGAGATATCATTCCCTGATATTGGTGATGGTGATGCATTTATAAAAAGTCAGGCTGAAATGATTGGGTTAAAAAATTTGGATTATGCCAATTATTTGATCAAGAAATTCGGATTAGACACAACAGCAAACTTAAAGCATATGAGTAAGGGTATGAAACAAAAAACGGCCATTGTATCTGCGTTTATGGCTAAACCGGATATTTTAATTCTTGATGAACCGTCTACAGGGCTTGACCCTCTAATGAGAGATATATTTGTTGATGTGTTAATTGAGGCAAAACAAAGAGGAGCGACCATATTTATGAGTAGTCACGTATTCGAAGAGGTAGAAAAAACATGTGATCGTGTAGCACTTTTACACAATGGTAGAATTGTTGATGTCGTTGACATGAAAAAGATCCGCCACAACGAGTTAAAGACATATAAAATAGGATTTGAAAATGAAATAGATTATCAAAAATACATGAATGAGAATATCTATTTGACTTCTAAAAATGATAAATATTTACAAACAACAGTTGACATTAAAGATGAACAAATTAACAAATTTATGGAAGAATTATCTCAATATAAAGTGAAATATATCAAAGAGGTCAAATACACGCTAAAAAAATATTTTTTGAAAAAAATAAGTGAGGATAACAAAAATGATTAGTATACCATTATTAAAACAAACAGTAAAATCAAATTGGGGTCTTTGGCTAGCCACAACGCTTACTTTAATCTTGCTTTACATTGTTATTAAATTTGCTATGGGAATGATAACCGTTTCAGGTGACACTGATCCAAATGTATTAATTCCATATATAATGGCTTTAGAATCTGCGGGGTTGACACTAGATGGACTTTTTGTTGCGATTGGAATCAATCCAGATATTTTAACTGGATTTGCATCAATGGATTCAAATGTTTTGATTAGTTTTATTTTTTATCCAGTTGTATCGGTGTTGATGCCTCTAGTATATACAGTTATTGTTGGAAATAAATTGTTTGCAAATCAAATTGATAGAGGATCTATGGCGTTTGTTTTATCCACTTCGATTAAAAGATCAAAGATAGCTTTGACACAAATGTTCTTTTTGGTTATGTCATTGGTACTAATGTTTTTCTTTACTGCAGTTGTTGATGTTATATTAGCATTAACCATTGAAAATTCTTTAGCCATTAATCAAGTTTTATTACTCAATGTGGGCTTATTATTATTCTCGGTTGCGATGGGGGCTATCACGTTTATGTTTTCTGCAATATTCAACTATACCAAACATTCCATATCTTTAGGAGGCGGAGTAGCTTTAATTTTCTTTATCTCAAAAATATTGGGGTTGTTTGGTTCTGATTTGTTCATGAATATGGGAATTGGAATTGAACCGATGGGGTATTTTAATAATATCACGATGATAACACTGTTTAACACGCAATCAATTCTTGATGGATCAACATCTTATTTGATACAATTTGCAATATTGCTAATTATTTCAATAACCTGTTTCACAGTTGGTTCTATTTGGTTCACAAAGAAAGATATTCCAGTTTAATTTTCTCTTGATTACTAGATTACATAAAAGAAGAAGGTAAAAAATGAAAAAAATAGTTATTTTTGATTTAGATGGAACATTGAGTAATAACGTAAATCAATCTGAAATTATATACCAACGAATTTCTGAACGCTATAATATGAAGAAACTATCAAAAGAAGAGATTCGCGAACTCAAAACAAACCCAGGATTAAAAAGATTGTTTGAGCTGGGAATTCCAATTCATAAGCTACCTAAAATGTACAAGGAATCACGTGAAATAGCTTCTGACTTTGTCGATGAATGCAGCCTAATTCCTGGCATGAAGGAACTTTTAATTAATCTAAATGATAAAAAAATCAAATTAGCAATCGTTTCTTCAAATAGCTTTTCAAATATCAATAAAATTCTGGCTAATAATGAGATCAGCATATTTTCCTTCATAGAGGGGAAAGCTAAAATGAAAGGTAAAAAACGCAAGATAAAGAAGTTGTTAAAGAAGAGTGGGTATAAAACAAATGACGCCATCTACATCGGTGATGAAGTCCGCGATGTGTTAGCTTGTCAATCCATCCCCTTAGAAGTAGCAGCAGTAACATGGGGATTCGAAACAAAAACGAAATTAGAAGAATCAAATCCAAATTATATTGTAGAATCTATAGATGAACTTTCTCAGTTGCTTTTGAATTAATGTCTAAAGTTGCAAAAATAAAATAAAGATGATATTAGAAAGGTTGATAAAGTATGGAAAAAAGAATCGTAATTGATACATCAACTGGAGGATTAGATTATTATCCAGTTGAACATGGAATTGAAATATTACGCATCAAAATTTATATTGATGGGGAAGAGTATGAAGATGGTTCGACACTTAAAGCTGATCAATTCTACGATATGTTAAAAAACGATAAAGATTTATTGCCTAAGACTAGTCAACCATCTGTTGGCGAAGTGATGGCATTATTTCAAAAATACTTAGATGAGGGTGTTGAAGAAATCTTTGTGGTTACGATTTCAGCAAAGATGAGCGGAACATACAATTCCTGCATCATGGCAGCTCAAGAATTTGAAGATAAGTTAAAAATTAAGGTGTTTGACACAAAGACAGTTTGTTTTTCAGAAGGTATTTTTGCTTTGGAAGCAAAAAGAATGATTGATGAGGGATTTTCACTTGAAGCAGTTGAAAACAGGCTCAATAATATGATACGCACCAACACAATCTATTTTGCTGTAAACTCTTTGAGCTATCTCGTTAAAAATGGTCGTTTGAGCAATGCGAAGGGATATATTGGCAAGCTCTTAGACATCAAGCCTGTTCTGCAAGTAAAAGAATCTGGAGAAATCGTTTCAATTGGAAATAGACGAACAATTAAGTCGGTTCTGTTATCAATAACAACATTGGTAAAGGAGTATGTGAATAATCAGCCTTATCAAGCCTATTTAATTTATACAGGAAATCCTAATTTGAAACAGTATTTTGTGAGCATTATTAAAGATAATCTAGGATTAGAAAATTTATATGAGTCACCATCTACTCCAGTTGTAGGTGCACATGTAGGTCCAGATGTAATTGGAATTGGTATTTTTCTTAATGACGATGAGAATTTAAATATAAATGGGAGAAACGTATGAAAGAAAATATTCAAGTCACTAGAAGCAAAGAATGGATATATAATGCATTGATATACTTGCTAAAAAAAAATACATTCAGAAAGATTTCAATCGAAGATATTACAAAAAGAGCTGGCGTCGCAAGACCAACATTTTATCGTAACTTCGGTTCAAAAGAAGATATTTTGATTGATCAAGGACGAAAGATATATGAGAGATTGATGACTGATCTAGAAACAGGCATGAATGAAGGTAACGTTACTTATAATTCAATTAATAAAATAGTCAGAGTTTTCGATGAGTACTCTGAGTTATTCGAAGTGCTCATAAAGAACAATTTGGAATTTCTTATCTTTCAATCTTTTGAAGTCGAGATTTCTCATTTGCTAAAAAAAGTATTTGGTATTGACAAAGAGGATAAATATAAAGCTAAATTTTTTGAAGGAGCACTTTTTTCCATCGTGGTTGAATGGATTAAAAACTCAAAGGCAGAATCAGTTGAGGTGATGACTGAAATCATATATAATCTCGTCACATTCAATAAATAGTTCATAGAATTAAATCATGTGATAAGTTTTGAAAATGTTATATGGGATTGAATCACTGAAAAAAAGCGCGATCTTGGCTTACCCAAATTATATCGTTCATACATGATCAACAATATCATCATTCTCGATTAGTGTAGCAAATACATTGTTACAACTACCAGTTTCATAGAGACATTGATGTGAATTTAGGAGTATTCTAATTTAACTACTTGTCATAATAATCTTATACATATTTAGAGTACTTCGTAGACATATAATAAAAAAATTCGTAGGATGGTAAATCCGAGGTTTCTGAAAGGATATTATTATGAAAAAAATTGGAATTTGTTTATCGGGAGGCGGCGCAAGAGGTGCATATCAAATTGGAGCTCTTAAAGCGCTAGAAGAATTAGGTATATTGCAAAAAGCGAGTGCATTTTCTGGAACTTCAATTGGAGCGGTCAATGTTATTTTTATTGCAACAGGTGCAATGGATGTTGCTAAAGAGATATGGTTTAATGTTCCAGAAAACCCTTTAGGTGATAATCCATCAATTGTTAAGACGCTAAGAGATCAAAAGCTAAAGGTAATTGACAGTGGATTGTTTTCAATTAAGAAATTGAATCAATTATTAGATGAAAATATTGATTTTGAATTGTTAAAAAATCAGGATGTTTTCATTGCAATAGCAGACACCGGAGACTCTGACAAAGGAATAATTGATTTATTAAAATCTACTTTTTCTCATTATATTCAAAAAGATTCTCAAGTCCAATATATTCCACTTAAAGAATTAAATAAGGATTTACAAATTGATACGGTGGTTGCGTCCTGTTCAATTCCGATTGTTTTCCCTCCGGTAGTAACAAATAGCAGAAAGTATCGTGATGGAGGGTATTTTGATAACACACCCATTAAACCATTAATTGATTTTGGTTGCGACGAGATTATATGTATTACAATTTCAATGCTGTCATCAATACGATCTATAAAACAGAAATACAAAAACGTTAAGATTCATGAAATTAAAGCTACTAGAAGATTAGGGAAAGTACTTGATTTTTCATCAGAGCATTCAAAAAGAATTTATGAGTATGGATATGATGATGTAATGCACTATTTTAGAGATGGAAAATCTTGAATTACATCTTAATATGTGGTTTTAATTTACTCTTAAAAACCATTCAAAATGACAACTTTAAACATGTAAAAGAAGGTGAATAAAGGTGAATATGGAAAAAAGATTAGTGATTGGTATTTTTACAGATGTGTTTTTCCGATGATTGATGGGGTCGTTAATGTGGTAGACAATTATGCAAGAAAAATGTCTACGACTGCTGAAGTTTATGTTTTTGCACCAGACTACGGGAAAATAGAAAATATTGATGAATTCCCATATAAAATTATAAGAACAAAGTCGATTAAAATTCCTAAATTAGATTATCGGATATCGTTTCCTGTTTTTGATGCGTTTTTCGAAAAGAATATTAAACGCATAAGATTTGATATCATTCATGTTCATAGTCCATTTGCTGTAGGTAATTATGGAATTCATTATGCTAAGAAGAATAATATTCCACTCATTGCAACATTGCATAGCCAATATAAAAAAGATTTCATAGAACATAGTAAAAACAAATTTATCAGTGACATTGCAATAAGTGAGTTGATGAGAAGATTAAACAAATGTGATCGACTCATAGCGGTAAATGAAGAAGTTGCAAAAGTGTTTCATGAATACGGTGCAAACAGAATGCCTGTTGTCATCCGTAATGCAACAGATTTATTACCTTTAGAAGACGAAACATTGACTAATAATTTGAGAGAAAAATATCAAATTCAATATGAACAAAAAGTTCTTTTATATGTTGGTCGTTTAGATAAAATCAAAAATATTGATTTCTTAATTGATTCTTTGATTATTCTTAAGAAAAAAGAGTTCAAATTCAAAATGATTTTTATTGGATCGGGACCATATGAAGTATTTATGAAGAAAAAAATTAGTGCAAACAATCTGCATGATGACACAATATTTACAGGACGAATTATAAATAGACTGGAATTGTCTGCATACTACAAATTGTCCGATCTTTTCTTATTTCCGTCACTATATGATACTTCATCTCTTGTTCAAGTTGAAGCTGCTAGCCAACATACACCCACTTTGTTTCTTGAAAAAGCGATCACAGCAAGTACGATTAATGATGGTGTCAACGGATATATTTCGAACGATTCACCTTTCACGTATGCTGAAACGATAATTGATATTTTTAATGATACAAATAGATATGAACAAATATGTGATAATGCATTTAAAGATCTATACTTGACTTGGGATTTAATAGTCTCTGAGCTGAAAGTGCACTATCAAGATTTGATTGAAAATAATCCAGAATAGGTTTTGAGTGGCAAAGTTAAAATGTTATGGTACAACTTCATCATTTTTACTACTGAAAGCATTTAATCTTACGCGTTTCATTCATCAAAGTAGTTCATTTTATGTACATGATTCATACTTAATAACACCTAATTCTAAACCCAATTTAATAAAAATATGCCATCAGAAAACCTTTATAGGAGTAGATTATATTAAGATATTATTAGACATAATGTGTTACATGTGTTTATTAACATCTATTTGTTTGCGTAAAGATTAAGCAAATTAATTTACCTAATCTTGATTTTCTATATCAACTGAAATAAATATTATCCATGCAAGGATGTTTAAGGGTATATATGAATAAAATCTCCGAGAAGTCCATACAACTCAAACAGAAAAACAAAACATTGTCGCAATTCATCACGTTTACACTCCTAAGTTTAATCACGACCGTGATTGAACTTGGAACATTCTCACTTTTGAATTACGCACTTTTGACATCTTTAAAATCAACCCCTTTTCATTTTTGGGTTTTCAACTATAGTGTGCTCGCTGGCGGGTTGTGCGCTTTCCTCGCCTATATGATCTCGTTTGTCATCTCACAAACATTTAATTTCTTCATTCACAGAAAAGTAACCTTTTCAGCGAATAACAACCCATTATTCAGTGGCATCATGTATGGAATCATGGTGTTATCCTTATTTTTCTTGCAACTATGGATACCGCAGTTATTAAGAGAGTGGTTATCTGGAATAACTGGACCAAACTGGGCTGACTTCATTTTGAAAAATGCGAATATGACTTTATCATTCCTCATCCAATTCCCGATGAATAAATGGGTGATCATGCGTCAAAAAAGGGAAATTTCCACATTGAATCTGATGTTATAAATAAAGAATCCGCCAAACGGATTCTTCTTTATCTTATTTAGGGCTAACTTTAAGCAATTCATTATAATTCTTTTTCTTTCAAAAACCTCTTGTTTGCCCCTAAATGGAGCTTCTTTCCCTTCAATAAACTCATCAACACCCGGACCTTTTAATTGATGCAGTCTCCACATGCCATATAGATAACTTATTGTCAGAATTGCAATCAAGAGCGGGAATCTGGACTGCTATGAAAAAGTGGGACACATAGGTACCACCTAAATAAAAGATTATAATATAATCATACAAAGGAGCTGAAACCATGATTAATCAGTACAGTGTAGACTTCAAATTGAATTTGCATTGAAAGAATCAAAAGATAACTACTTACACATTCGTTTTAAATAATAAAATCATCTATTTTGAGTAAACAGGAGGTATAATAATGAATGATTTTGATGAAATAAACAAACTATTTATAGAGATTTCTAACACATGTTTTGAAAAGTATTTAAAACCGCAGATAATTCACATTGAATTAGGAAAGATTGAACTTAAAATGAGTGTTTTGGCAGAACATTCAAATGTTGTTGGAAGAGTTCATGGTGGTGTTTTTGCCAGTTTTGCCGATATCGCTATGGGTGTTGCTTGTTGGACGCACGAAAAAAAAGCAGTTACGTCAGATATGAATCTAACGTTCATTCGGAACGTACCTGTAGTTGACGAAATTTATGCAACTGCCACAGTCATCAGTAATGGTCGGCAGTTGATGCGAACAAGATGTGAGATTAGAGGTTCTGATAGTAAATTACTAGTTAGTGCAACGGGAACATACTTTGTATTAAGCGAGACAGAAAAATCTTTTTTCTAGTTTTTAGAATATTGGATTGGTATGGTTTATGAACAGTGGTCAATGATTTCATATGCATAGAAATAGAAGGGGTGCGTAACTTTTAGCAGGGGTGCGTAAAAATCACTAGGGGTGCGTAAATTTTGATAGGGGTGCGTAATTGTATCAAAATAGGTTACACAACCCATATTGAAAGCATAGGTTTGATACAAGTTATCGAACCTTTTTTTTGCGCTATATAGGGCCGTTTCTCCATTTTCTCATATTTATTGAATCTAAAAAGCACACTGATTTTACTGTATTTTGGGAGTTTTTACGAATACGCTACACGATTACATTTTGAAATACACGATTTAAAATGGATTTACACGATTACATATTTGATATAGTATTATTGAAATATAAGTGCTATAATTATGCTATAAGTAATTTAATTAGTAATGAGGTGTAAATTATGAAATATGCGGAACTAATCAAATCTCTAAGGGAAAAACTCATAATCTCACAGACAGAGTTAGCCGAGATTCTTGAAGTATCTTTTTCATCGGTTAATCGTTGGGAAAATGGTAAACACCAACCGACTATTAAAGTAAAAAGAAAAATTATAGATTTATGTAAAGAAAACAATATCACTATTTGGGATGAAGAGGGGGATAAGTAATGTCAAGAACTTTCAATGAAGCAACAAGAGTCCAAATGCCTGCAATGGTTCATTTACAGCGTTTAGGATATAAGTATTATGGAAAATTGTTAGAAGAGGATGCAGATAATTTATACGATAGAGATACCAACATTCTATTGCAGGTTTTTAGAGAACAATTTGCTAGATTAAATCCTGATTTTGAGGGGCAAGTAGAGCAAGTCTTGAAAGATATTCGTCAAGAGTTAGATAACAATGATATTGGGAGAAGTTTTTATAAACGCCTGACTAGCATGTCACCAATAAAGCTAATTGATTTTGACAACATAAGTAACAATGAATTTCACTTTACTGCTGAATTTACATGTAAAAGAGATTCAGATGAATTCAGACCGGATATAACCTTATTTGTTAATGGGTTACCACTTGTTTTTGTAGAAGTTAAAAAGCCTAACAATAAAGGTGGTATTATTGCTGAGAGTTTAAGAATGAATAATCTTAGATTTCCAAACAAGAAATTTAGAAGATTTATTAATATTACTCAGTTAATGATTTTTTCTAATAATATGGAGTATGACACCCTTGGAGGTATAGTTCCAATACAAGGTGCTTTTTATTGTACAGCTGCAAAGGATAAGGCTTTTTTTAGTGTATTTAGAGAAGATAATCCTACGAATCTTCCAGTCGCTCCATATAACAATCACTATCCATACTTGCCAATAGATGCGGTCGTTGAAAAGAAAATACTTACTGATTTTAATTGCCAAGTTATACATACATCACCCGAGTATCAAACAAACCTCAATTATTATACCCCTACAAACAGAATTCTAACTTCAATGTGTAGTAAAGAAAGACTGATGTTCCTATTGAAATATGGTATTGCATATGTAAATAGCGAGAGAGAAGTTGATGGAAAGATTGAAATCACTGATCAAAAGCATATTATGCGCTATCAACAACTTTTCGCTGCTTTAGCAATAAAAGAAAAATTGAGTGAAGGTATGACATCTGGAGTTATCTGGCATACTCAAGGTAGTGGGAAAACAGCACTTTCATATCATTTGAACTATGTTTTATCAGATTACTATTCAAGAATTAATAAGGTTGCTAAGTTTTATTTTATTGTTGATAGGCTTGACTTGTTGGAACAAGCTACACAGGAATTTGAGGCGCGAGGGCTGGTTGTAAAGACTGCAAACTCAAGAGCTGAACTAATGCAACAATTTAGGACCAATCAATCACTAGAAGGATCAACAGGTCAAAATGAGATTACTGTTGTCAATATTCAAAGATTCGAGGAAGATAAAGAGAAAGTAACTTTTACTGATTACGCCATAAATTTACAGAGAGTATTTATCATTGATGAAGCGCATAGAGGGTATAATCCAAAAGGGAGTTTTTTAGCTAATCTGTTTGAAGCAGATCCTAACTCAGTAAAAATAGCATTAACAGGAACACCTTTGCTGAAAGAAGAAAGAGCATCCTGGAAAGTATTTGGAGCTTACTACCACACGTATTATTATGATAAATCGGTAGAAGACGGATATACTTTGAAAGTAATAAGAGAGCCAATTGAAACTTCATATAAAGAAAAATTGTCTGAAATCTATGAAAGACTTGAAACATTAGTTCAGAAAAAGGAAGTTAAAAGAAGCAGTATTGTCGAACATGATGTTTTTGTTAAAGAACTTTTGCGATATATTATCTCAGATTTAAAACAGTTTAGATTAATTCAAGGTGACAATACTCTTGGTGGTATGGTAATATGTGAAACAAGTGAACAAGCCAGAAAATTGTTTGCATATTTTGATGATGCACAAGAAGAAGTTAATCGAAACAGTTCGAAAAGAAGTAACTTTAAAGTTGGATTGATTCTACATGATAGCGATGATAAAGAGACAAGAAAGTTAATTGTTAAAGACTATAAAAAGAATATGACTGTTGATGTATTAATTGTCTTCAACATGTTATTAACTGGATTTGATGCGCCAAGACTTAAGCGACTATATTTTGGAAGAAAACTAAGAGATCATAATTTACTTCAAGCTATAACAAGAGTAAATAGACCATACAAAGATAATCGATATGGTTATATTGTAGATTTTGCGGATATTAAGAAGAATTTTGATGAAACAAATGAAGCTTATATGGCTGAACTAAATAGATTTAATGATCCTGATGAAGTTGGAGTTGGTAACGAAACAGACACTTTCAAACAAGTGATTGAAGATCATGAAGAGTTATTAAATCAAATTCATGCAGTTAAGTCTTTGCTTTTTGATTTTACTACTGAAAATGCAGAAGTGTTTAGTTCGGAGATATCTACAATCGATGATAAGCAAGAACTCTTAGCATTAAAAAAAGCATTGATATCTGCTCGTGATTGCTTTAATGTAGTAAGAACTTTTGGAGATGATGATTTAAAAGAAAAATTCTCTAGACTAGAGATTGAAAATCTTCCTTCATTAATTTCTGAAGTTCAACATTGTATTGATAATATTAATCAAAAGGAATCTTTAGCAGAATCGGATGTTACTAAACAGTTAATTAATGAAGCAATGCAAGATATTTCATTCAGATTTAGTAAACTTACACCAGAAGAATTAAGAATTATTGGTAATGGTGAAGAACTAGAACATAAGTGGAAACAAAGTATTCATGCATTTACTGAGAATATTGATCAAGATGATCCTGAATATATTTCACTCAGACAAGCTTTTCTTGAGAGATTTAAGGAACATGGTTTCGTAGTAGATACGATATCAAAATTTGAAAAATATAGTAAAGAGCTTGATGAAATTCTGAAAAAACTAGCAGAACTACAAAGAAAAAATACAGCATTGTTGAAGAAGTATCGTGGAGATACTAAATTTGCTAGAGTTCACAAACGAATAAAAGAAGAAAATAACGAACGTGAATCAAAAGGCTTGAACCCAATAATCTCAAGTTATGATGAAAAAATTAAAGATGCTTTATTATTAATTAAAGATGACATTGATCAGAAAGTTTATGATAGAAATGATATATTAAAAAAGGATGAGTACTTTGAAAGAACTGTAATGCAGCAAATATCGTTACAATTAGATAGTTTAGAGTTAGTAAATAAAAGAGAAGACAGAGTGTTTATACAAAGCAGATTGACTGGGCAATATCTAAATCAATATAATGCTACGTATGCGACACCTTAACAGGAGGACATAATGGATATTAGACAAGAAACAATAAATTTGATTGATGCACTTAAAGCTACGTGCCAAACATATGGTATGGGGAATGATGGAAACGAGTATAAGATTATTACTCAAGTATTTTTGTACAAGTTTTTAAATGATAAATTTGGGTATGAGATTAAGAAACTTTCTACAAAACTAGCTTCTGCTGAAAAATGGGAGTCTACTTATAAAGAAATGCCAAATGAAGAGAGACTTGATATATTTGATAAACTTTCACCTGATGTCCCTAGAATGTTACCAGAGCACTTAATCTCAAATTTATGGAATCAACAAAGTAAAGGTGATTTTGATCTGATTTTTGATAGTACAATGATAGATATTGCAGACAAAAATATCGATATCTTTTCAACACAAACATCGGCAAACACTAAGATACCTCTATTCGAAAAATTGACACCATTTGTTACTGATGATTCTGCTAGATCTAACTTTGCTAGAGCATTAGTTGATAGGTTAGTTAACTTTTCATTTGAGGATGCTTTTACTAAGAATTATGATTTTTTTGCAACTATATTTGAATATTTAATAAAGGATTATAATACTGCTGGTGGAGGTAAGTATGCAGAATATTATACACCACATTCGATTGCAACAATAATGGCGAAACTTCTTGTAGGAGAAAAAAATGATTTTCATAATATTGAATGTTATGATCCTTCAGCAGGAACTGGAACATTGTTAATGGCTTTAGCACATGAAGTAGGTGAAGATAAGTGTACTATTTATTCTCAGGATATTTCTCAAAGAAGTAACAAAATGCTAAAATTAAATTTAATCCTAAATAATTTAGTTTCGTCATTAGATCACGCTATACAAGGCGACACATTAATTGCACCATATCACAAAGATAATGACAAAAAAAAGCTAAAGCAATTTGATTTTGTAGTATCAAATCCGCCATTTAATACAGATTTTTCTGATACAAGAGAGTCAATAGCTGCAATGCCAGCAAGATTTTGGGCGGGAGTACCAAACATTCCAAAGAAAAAGAAAAATAGTATGGCGATTTATACATGCTTTATACAACATGTTGTTAATTCTATTAAACCAAATGGAAAAGGAGCAATTGTAGTTCCTACAGGGTTTATTACCGCTCAATCAGGTATTGAAAAAAACATACGAAAGACTATTGTGGATAATGGCTGGCTAAAAGGAGTCATATCAATGCCTTCAAATATCTTTGCTAATACTGGAACTAATGTATCTGTAATATTTATAGATAAAACTAATAAAGGAGACAATGCTGAGGTTGTATTAATTGATGCATCTAAGTTAGGAGAAAAACGCAAAGAAGGAAAGAATCAAAAAACTATTTTAAGCTTAGACGAAATAGCACTGATACAAAATACTTTTAAAAATAATGAAGAAATAGAAGACTTTTCAGTAAAAGTAACCCATAAGCAGATAAAACAGAAGTACTATTCATGGGCGGCTGGCCAATATTTTAAGGTTGAATTAAAAAATATTCAGATCACTAAAGAAGAATATAAAGAAAAAATTAATAAGTTAAGTGTAATAATTAAGGAAAAATTCGAAATAAATAAGCAGCTAGAAAAGAATATAAATGATGCATTGGAGGATTTAGTAAATGACTTACCTGAAAACATATAAACTTTCAGAATTGTATCAAATATCCTCAGGTATTTCTACAAAAGCATGTCAAGCGGGTCACGGATATCCTTTTTGTTCATTTAGTACAGTATTCAACAATCGGATTTTGCCTGACGTTTTACCTGATTTAATGGATACATCAGAAAACGATAGACTCAAATATTCTATAAAATACGGTGATGTGCTTTTAACAAGAACTTCAGAAACCCTTGACGAGTTAGCTATGACATCGGTTGCTTTATCGGACTATCCTAATGCAACTTATAGTGGTTTTACAAAAAGATTAAGACCAATCTCTGATTCTGCTTATCCAAAATTTATGGTTCACTTTTTTAGAAGTGATTATTTTAGAAAGATAGTTAATAATAAAGCTATTATGACTTTAAGAGCAAGTTTTAATGAAAATATTTTTAATGATATTTCATTTGAATTGCCACAATTAAGTGACCAAATAAAAGCGGGTGATTTTCTATATTCTATTGAAAAAAAGATTAGAAATAACTGCACTGCTATGATTTTCTAGGACACATAGGTACCTACCTAGACATAAAAATAGC
>ENA-OSAI01000451-OSAI01000451.1-marine-sediment-metagenome-genome-assembly--contig:-NODE-451-length-15530-cov-6.829790_pt1 | contig 15530 bp, 17 predicted proteins | sample MGYA00237871_ERZ529316 | MGnify/ENA primary metagenome ERZ529316 (study PRJEB26369, sample SAMN03142814) | marine sediment metagenome | biome: marine; feature: borehole; material: sediment... | reverse complement strand
TCGACGGTCAGGGATGTGGCGCTTCTTCGGTGGAACTTTTCAACCGGCGATTCGCGGTAATTTTACACCGGCGTTGACACGCACCGTGCATCCGAGAGCGCACAATCCTGAATGCTGCCCCGGCGGGCACAAAGACCTCCCCCTTGAGGCTCCGCCGGATCATGTCGATGACATCCCAGGGAAGCGCCGAAAGATTCGCCAACGTCTTGTGTTTGAGCTTCCCGCCTTCCCGGTAGCTGGTCCTGAGCAAAGCGGAGGTGTAGACACGGTCTTTGTAACGAGTCTTGATGATATCAACGCGCATTCCCACCACCCCGTGTGCCGTTCGTTATCGGCCTCTACTTCGCCAATTGATTCCTCAATTCTGCCTCCGTAAGCACCCTTTACTGTAACATTTCGAGACCAAAAAACCGCCCCAAAGCTAAGTACCACAAGGCTTTGGGGCGATTGGGCTAGTTACAACTTCGGCCTAAACGACCCGTAGCCACGTAGAGGGATGCGCATACAGCGCGTTTACAGGCCGTATACTCCCAGGGCACGCGCCGTATACGGCTCTCCGGCCCAGGTGTATACACCTGAGGCGGGCTGCAGGTCGGCCGTCCAGTGCCTATGGGCCGCGTCCGGAACCACCTGCAGGCAGAGACCGGGCTGCGGGGCACCTTCCCGACCCGAACCCGGCCGGGCGGCCGTCTTGCGCGTTTGGGGCCGAGCACGCCAGGACGCGTCTTTGGCATGCGTTACAGTACGGCCAGCGGCCCTGCCAACGGATGTGGTATCGAGGATGGCTCTGAATTCCTCCTCCCACCAAAACCGCGGCCCCTTCAGAGCGGGGGGCCGCGGTTTGACCCGTATCTCAGCGAGCGAGCCCGGGATGTGATAGTCAACCGCACCAACCTCCAGCAGGCCCTCAAGTATCGGAAGACCGTGGAGCGCAAGTTCGCCAAGGCCAAATGCTGGCACGGGCTGTCCCGAGCACGCTATCGTGGTAGGTGGCGCGTGGCGATACAGGTGCTCATGACCTTCCTCGTCCTCAATCTCAAACTGATGGTGAGACTGCTGGCAACTCCTGCCTATGGCACTGGCTGACCATGAGGGGAAGTGAAGGAGCAGCACAGGAACTGGGAATAGAAAAGACCAGTGTGCCTCCTTGCCAGCCAGCCCTGCCAGGAACGCGCACCACGGAGACTCCCAGGAAGCTAAAAATCCCCCCAATTCTTTGGGTTTTTCAGAGCTCTCGTGAGGTGTCCTGGTGTTGGATCTGGGCAACACCCAGCTGTGCTGGGTCGTAAGTTCCATCTGTCAGGTGTTCTCCTAGTACCGTTTTCGGTTTGCCGAGGCTTCTTGCTTCCGGGTTTCTTAGCCTGCACTGCATCGGCAGGACACCCTTGCCCCGGTGCTCTATTCGGAGGGGGATTGTGAGGAGCTCCACGTACGCCGCGAGGCACTCCACCTGCGGCGCACCAGGAGCAGGGTGATCGGGGTGACCATAGGCCGAATCCTCCAAGGATCCCCACTCCAGGAAGGGGAGACGCTCGCCGGCACCCTGTTCTGATTCTGATATTGTACGGACGCGACCAGGCAGGAGACGGGTGAGGGAGGGGCGAAGTCAAGTCCCCCAAGGAGGTCGCTGTCGTGGCTGCCCGTCGCCTGTCACGCATTTCCCTGCTGGTGGCGCTTATGGTCCTGGGGGCCGCTGTTGCCCTTCCCGTACCGGGGACCACCACTCCGCTGACTCTGCAGCTTGTGCCCGTCCTGCTCGCCGGCGGCCTGTTGGGCCCCGTGGACGGTCCACTGGCCGTGCTGATCTATCTGGCCCTCGGTGTGGCCGGCTTGCCGGTGTTTTCCGGTCTGCGGGCCGGACCGGCCGTTCTGTTCGGCCCCACCGGAGGTTACCTGTGGGGTTTTGTCCTGACGGCAGGGTGGATAGGTTGGTGGGCCGGCCCGCATAGGAGGCCGGGGTGGGTGAGGCTGGCTGCGGCCATGACCTCAGGCATGATCTTCACTTACGCCTGCGGGGTATGGCAGATGGCCCTGGTGTTGCAGTATACCCTGCTGCAGGCGGCGGTAGCCGGAATCGTCCCCTTCGTCGTCGCAGACGCGCTCAAGATCGGGCTTGCCGTCGCCCTGGCCGGACGGCTGCAGCACATCCGGCGCGCCTGATGTCGCCCTTCGACCGGAGTCCGGGTCCGGAATTCGTCGAAGACGGCCTTTAGGGTCATTTTTGTCGTTCATATCCGCTTGATTGCCGCCATCTTCCGACACATTCTGCATCAGGGCATGTACTGTGACCTAGGAGCGAACGGCGATGGGGATCGAGGATGGTACCACCAGGATGCCTCCGGCCCAGGGGCCCAGCTGCCTGACCAGCAGGGAAGGAAGGGTGCAGCTCAGTCCGCTGGTCTCCGCGTTGAGTATCCGGAAATCGGGATCGAGTACCACGGTTCCCTGCAGCACCGGGCACTGGACGGTCGCCCATGGCCCAGCCGATGATCCGTCGGGAATATGCATCCATCACCGTGGCCAGATATAGCCAGCCTTCCGGGGTGTGGTACTGCGTCAGGTCTGCAACCCACAACCGGTTCGGTTCAGTGGGCTCAAATGCCCGCTGTACGAGGTCCGGGTAGGCAGTCCGGGCCGGATCGCGGCGGGTGATGCGACGGGTTTTCCGCCGGTGCACGCCCACAAGATCAGCCTTGCGCATCAACCGCGCCACCCGCTTGCGCGAGCACCGAATGCCGTATCTTAGCCGCAGCTCGGCATGAATCCGCGGCGCCCCGTACGTACCACGGCTTTCTGAATGGATCTTCCGGATGAGCACCGTCAACTCCGCATCCTCCCGGGCCCTGGCCGACAACCCTCGTTGACGCCAGGCATAGTAACCGCTGGTGGAGAGACCCAGCACCCGGCACATGGCCCTCACCCGATAGTTCGCCTTCCCCCGCTGCATCAACCCGAACGCCGCTACCGGCTCCGGTCGGTCTCCCTGGCGAAGAAGGCCGCGGCCTATTTTAAGATCTCGCGCACATCATCCAGAATACGGTTCTCGCGACGCAGCCGCCGCAACTCTTCACGCTCGGCCGTGGTCAGACCCTCTCGCTTGCCTTCGTCGATCTCAGCCTGGTGCACCCACCTGCGCAGCGATCTTGTGGACACGCCAGGATCATCCGCAATCTCCTTTATGCTTTTGCCGCTTTCTCCTACAAGTCGAACTGCTTCAGCACGGAACTCCGGTGGGTATGGCCGCCTCCGTTGTGCCGTGTGGACACTCCTCTCTAGGGCTCTAACCCAAGTATCTGGTGTCCACCAAAGCGGGTCAAGACCGCCCCTTGTACACGGCCACGATAAAATCCCCATAAGTGGACAACAAAATTCCCCAGTTGGGGGCAGCGAAGTGTCCACGTTCTGTTGAATAAGAAAGGCCCGCTCCCTACTGAAGCGAAGGTTGTGAGCAAGACCGAACCGACGACTCTTCAGTAAAGGAGCCGGCCGAAATGATTGGAGTGGAGTCCGTGTTGGAGATTCAGTTTTTAAAGCGCCAGGGACTGAACAACACTCAAGTTGCCCGGCGTGTTGGTGTTGATCGCAAGACAGTGCGAAAGTATCTCAATCAAGGTATCGATCCCCCGAGCCCACCGGTCAGAGAGCGGCGGTCAATCCTTGATCCCTATAAACGCTACCTTGAGTACCGGCTATCAAGATGGCCAGAGCTCACCGCTGCCTGGCTGCACCGGGAGATCAGTCAACCTCCCGATCCGGACATTGACGGCCACTGGCTGTCGCCCTCTGAGCCCTTTTCGGGCTCTAGCCGCACCGTCCGGCGGTATGTCAGCCGCCTCCGTCCCCCGCGGCAGCGGGTTTATCGACCTGTAGAGACGCTCCCGGGTGAACAGGCACAGGTGGATTGGGGCCATTGTGGTTTCATCGAACAAGGTGGCGTGCGCAAGCGGCTGTATGTGTTTTCATTTGTGCTGAGTTACTCCCGCGTCCGCTACGTTGAGTTTACCACATCGCAGGACATTGTGACACTGCTAGGGTGCCTGAAGCGGGCGTTGGAGTACATAGGTGGAGTGGTACGGGTGATTTTGTTTGACAATGCGAAGACGGTGGTTGCAGAACGGGTCGGTTCGGTGATCCGGTTCAATCAAGATTTGCTGCGGTTTGCCGCCTCTTACGGTTTCCGGCCCGATGCCTGTTGGGTGAATGATCCCGAATCCAAGGGCAAGGTAGAAAACAGCATCCAGTACGTGAAACGGGACTTCCTTTACGCCCAGGAGCGCAGGGACCTTGTCATCCTGAACCAGAAGGCCCTACAGTGGTGCGACGAGGTGGCCAATGAAGGAGGGCACCAGGGCATCGGTGAGGTTCCATCCAGTCGGCTGGCCGAAGAACGCCAGGCACTCTGGCCACTGCCCACCCGGCCGGTGGAAGTGTTTGGGCGGGTAACGAGGGTGGTCCGGAAGGATGCCACGTTTACCTTTGAGACCAACCAGTACTCAGTACCACATACCCATGCACGATCCCGAGTTACGTTGCACGTCTTTGCTGATCGGCTGGAGGTGTATGCCAACAATGAGTGTATTTGCGTGCACCGGCGCTCTGGGGAACGCGGGCAGCTGATCCTGGATGAAGAACATTACCAGGCCCGACCTCAGGGGCCGCGCAAGCGAAGGAGCACGCTGCAGGCCAGATTCGAGGACCTGGGTCCCGTGGCGCCAGCATACCTCCGGGGACTGGCCCGGGAGCGGGGAAACGGTGGACTCCGCGAACAGGCACAGAAGATCCTGCTACTGGCCGAAATCCATGGAAAAGAGGCAGTGCATGCCGCCATGGTCCGGGCGCACCATTTCGGAAGCTACAGTTACGCCACCATCCGGCGCATCCTGGAGGGAAGGGTCTTACCGGACGATCCCCGCGCACCACTGCCCGTACCTTCCTACACCGGAGTCACCGTGAAGGTGCAGCAACGGTCGCTGGATGAGTACTCCCGGTTGTTGGAGGTGAGTGATCTATGAAGCACAGCACCGATACCGTGGGTCTTGAAGCAGGGCTGAAGCGTCTCAAACTGCGCAGAATTCGCCAAATACTGGACTCCGAAAAAGAGCGGGAACTGCTGTCAAAACTCAATGATCCCGTGGAGATGATTTCCTACCTGGTAGCCCAGGAGCTGGCCGCTCGCGAGACTACCCGCCGGGAGCGTCACTTCCGGGCTGCCCGGTTCCCTCAGACCAAGACCTTGGATGATTTCGATTTTTCCTTTCAGCCTAGTGTCGATGAGGGCCGTATACGAAAACTGGCCGAATTAGACTTCATCCGCCGGGCCGAAAACGTGCTGTTTCTTGGCCCCAGCGGTGTGGGCAAGACCCATCTCGCCCTGGCCCTGGGGCATGAAGCCGTGAATGCGGGTTACAAGGTACGCTTCTTCACCGCCCAGCAACTTGTCGACCGGCTTTATGCCTCACTGGCTGACGGCACCTTCAAGCGCGAACTGGAGCGCTACCAAAGATTCGACTTACTCATCATCGATGAACTCGGTTTCTTGAGCCTGGATCGGACCGCCTCCAACCACTTCTTCCAGGCCATCAACCAGGCCTACGAACGACAGTCGGTCATCGTCACCAGCAACCGGCCCTTCCAGGAGTGGGCAGGTATCTTCCATGACCCTGCCATTGTCACTGCCATCCTGGATCGGCTGCTGCATCATGCGCACCTGTTCAATCTCAAGGGTGAAAGCTACCGCCTCCGCCAACATGTCCAGATGTACCAGCAGGGGGTGGCTCCCTTGAGCTGACTCACCACCGATCTCCCCACTGCGACGGCAGGGAGGGTCCGTCAAGGTGGGGAAATTACATGTCCAAAATTGGGGATTTCTAAATGGCCATTGACAGCTCCCAGCCCTCAAAGCGGGCGATGCGCGCGTACTCGCGGTCATGGCCGAGGAAAGGGATCCCATGGTGCCCGAGGCACCGACTTTCCGCGAATACGGATACGACGTTGTTTGGGGTAGTTTCCGCTTGATCGCCGTGCCGGCGGGTACCCCCGAGGAGGTAATCAGCTACCTGGAGGCGGCCTTCGAAAAAACGTTCAAGGACGAAGAATTCCAGGCCTGGGCGAATAAGACTGCGTTGGGACAGCGCTGGATGGGTAGGGAAAATGTCAAGGCGTTCATACAAAGAATTCAGTCCGAAGCATTCAGCCTGATGGACGAACTGGTCGAGCAGGGGGTGCTGGAACCGCCAGGCGGCAAATAATGCCCCGGACCTGATTGAGGAGCTGGAGTGCTCATGTCATGGGGAACAGCCATGGGTAGATCCCATATACTCCAGGGGCTGGCCATCTTGGCTGGCATGGGGCTGTACGTGTACCAGCTCATGCAGCTTCCCCCGCCCTTCGAGACGGGGGAGCCCGGTCCAAGCCTGTACCCCTGGCTGATAGCGGTCCTGCTCTGTGCCTGCGGGCTGTTGCTCATCAGAAAGGGCCTTCGTGGGGCTGCCGATGAGAACGGGCCGGCTCCGGGCGGCGAGTTCGCGGGAATGGCGAGGTCGTTGCTCGCAGTAGCTGTGACCGCGGGGTACCTGTGGCTGTTCTCCGTTGCCGGGTTCTGGCTCAGTTCGGTGCTGTATGCCTCGGCGATCGCCGTCCTGTTCGATTCGGCAAAGCGGAGGACTGTCAGGGCTGCGATGGCATGCCTGCTCATCGGGATCGCGATAACTGCCGTGGTGTATCTGCTGTTTACCCTGCTCCTGGGCGTCAGGCTGCCTGCCCTCCGGCTGCCTTGAGACTCGCAAGGCGGATTCCCCGCAGGCATTGGTCGGGCAGCCGGCGCGTTCCCGCGCTTCGAGGAATGCGGCCGATGAGCGTCTGGGGTAGGGGGACCGAATGGGAACGCAGGTCGCCTCGGCTGCGTGGCAACCCCCGGCCCGTATGCGATGACCCAGGAGGGTAGTCGGATGTTCCTGGAAATCGTGCAGGGTTTCGCGACCTTGTTTTCAGGAGCCAATTTCCTTTACCTCATTGGCGGACTGCTCATGGGAGTATTCTTCGGGGCTGTGCCGGGGCTGACGGCCACTTTGGCCATAGCGCTCCTGCTCCCGTTCACCTTCACCATGGCCACGGTCCCCGCGCTGGTCACCATCATGGGGATATATGCCGGTGGGATATATGGAGGGTGCCTGACAGCGATCACGGTGAAGATTCCTGGGGCTCCCGCTGCGGCCATGACCATGCTCGAAGGATACCCGATGATGCGACGTGGCAGAGGGGCACGGGCGATAGGACACGCGACCCTCGCCTCGGCCATCGGAGGGGTGATCGGCGCTCTGGCGCTGATGTGCGTCGCTCCGCACATGGTCCAGGTGGCCCTGGCATTCAAGAGCCCTGAGCGCTTTTCCCTGATCCTGCTCGCCATAGTTCTGGCGGCCACCGTCACCAGGGGATCCCTGCTAAAAGGCGTGATATCGGCACTGGTGGGGATGGCGCTGGCCACGGTGGGCATGGATCCGATGGTGCCCTACGCCAGGTTCACCTGGGGGAATCCGCACCTTGGGCGAGGGATTGGCCTTCTTCCGGCCGTCACCGGCTTATTCGCCATAGCGGAGCTGCTGCGCCAGATGGACTCCAGGGGCGTGACCATCACGCTGCGGGAGCGGATCGGATTCCGCGACGTGATCCCTTCGTGGAAGGAGATCAGGGAGATCGGCTGGTGGCTCTACCTCAAGAGCGCGATCATCGGCATATTTGTCGGTATGCTTCCCGGCGGAGGGGCTTCGATGGCCTCGTTCATGGCGTACGGGGAAGCGAAGCGTTCCTCCAGGCATCCGGAAAGGTACGGCAAGGGGACACCAGAGGGCATTGCCGCCGCTGAGAGCGCCAACAACGCGATGTGCGGGGGAGCGCTCATTCCCCTGTTGAGTCTGGGCATTCCAGGTGACGCGGTCACCGCGGTCGTCTTCGGAGTCCTGCTGATACAGGGCCTGATACCCGGTCCGCAGCTCATCGCCGAGCACTCCCACCTCGTCGCGCCCATGTTCGCAGCGCTGGTGACGGCGCAGGTGCTGATCCTCCCGGTGGGATTGTTCCTGACCCCCCTGTATTTGCGTGTTGCGACCATCAACCGGGCGATCTTGTTCTCGTTCATCGCCGTGGTGTCCCTGGTGGGAGTGTACGTCGCGGAATTCAGCGTCTTTCAGATGGGGCTGGCGCTGGCGTTGGGTCTCCTGGGATACGTAATGAACCGGAAGGGTTACCCGCTGGTCCCGGTCCTGATGGGTCTGATACTCGGTCCTTACTTGGAGCTCTATTTCCGCAGGTCAGTGTCGCTGGGGGCGGGAGCGGCCGTGTTCTTTACCCGGCCCATAAGCGTATTCCTTCTGTTACTCGCGGCTCTGTTTGCTTATGTCCTGGGGATAAAGCGATCCAGATCGTAAGGGTAGCCCGGAGCTGGGATTCGTGAGTTTAGAGGATTGGGGGAGCAGGGAGGAACAAGCCATGAATGACCCTTACAGCCGCGGTCTGGTGACGCGCAACGTGTATTTTTCCCGGCGCCAGGTCCGGGGTAGACTTTGCGCGGTACTGCAGGGGACGCTACGAGAACGGGGGCTCTCACTGATCCCCCAGCCTTCTCGTGCCATGAAGGCCGGGGACGTGCACGAGCTGATCGTGACGGATGAGGCGGGGGCGCGTCCGGGTACGCGGGTGGATCGCGTGGCTTACGTGGGCTTCGTGGAGATTGACGAAGCCGGAGTCGTTGTCGAAGGAGACGCGGTCTGGATAGGGGGAAAGAGGGCCGGTGTGGTGGCGGGCTTTGACTGTACCCACATTCCGAATCATCTCAACATCGTGGTCAGGGCGGACCAGCTGTGTAGCGGAAGGGAAATGGGCCTTGCCGTGGAGGACGAGGTGGTGATTTTTCGGGACGGTGCCAACGAAACCCGAGAAGGTCCCCGTGCGCCGGCATCCTAGGGGAGCCGGCCGATCTTCGTGTAAGTCGGGGGGACGTGCCCGAGGATTACCGCTGGTGCGACGGGCAATGTGCTGCTGACCGTCACCTGCTTTGCATACGGGGGCGCCACGACCAGTATGTCCACGGTGACCAGGATCGAACGCCCTCCAGGTGAGCGACCGTCAGCTGGTCCCGGCGCACATATTCCGGCCCGATTTGCACCCATTCCTTCTCATGAGCCCTCCCCGGTGTTCAGAAGCTGCCCTGGAAGGCGACAATGTGACTGAGGCTGCGCGAAAAAACCCCCGTGATCTCACGCGCGCCATGCTCCAGTGCCTTCTCCGCCGCCAGCGCCGGATTGTCAAACTGGCTGCATGTTTCCTTCTGGCTTTGAGCGTCACTACATTCGTGGGCTGGCGAAGATGAAGCTTGAGTGTACCGTGGTGCTATGCCTCATGCTGGCGATGGCACTGCGGGCAGGGTGACGGAAAAAAGGATCTGCGGCGCAGCCTGGTCAGGGCAGCTTGACGGGGCGGGCAGGGCGGGAGAAAAGGAAAGGACCGGGGTTAGTGTCCCCCCAGGCGGCCTGGAGTGTGGGATCGGCACCGGGTGGCCGCCTGCGGCCCCTGGAGGGAGTGGTCGTAAAGGTGGTGACTGCCGGTACACCTCGGCATGCCCTGCCGGAGGCGCCAAAACCGGGCACCAAGAATGCCTCCCGGCCTTCATTTATTGACACTCAGTTCCTTTTGTGATACAGTGGAGACGACCTACCGGCCCCTTCGGGAGCCGGGGTTTTGATGGTTACAGACGGGAGTGGCTCCGCATGCGACAGCTGATCACTCTTGAGTGCACTGAATGCCGGCAACGTAACTACCGTACTACCAAGAACCGGCGCAATGACCCGGACCGGCTGGAGCTGAGGAAATACTGTCGTTTTTGCCGACGCCATACGGTACACCGGGAAACGCGCTAAGCGGAGGACTCCTTCTGGCGGACGACTGGATGGCGCAGGCCCGTAGCTCCAATAGGCAGAGCAGCGGACTCCAAATCCGCGGGTTGGGGGTTCGAGTCCCTCCGGGCCTGCACTTTTTGAACGTGCACTGGGGTCACGTGGCGGAGAGGGATGGGCCGTGAGGAAGATTATTAACGGCTGGAAGCGGTTGGTCAGGTTCCTGAAAGAGGTCAGGAGCGAGTTGCGGAAGGTCACCTGGCCAACGAGACGTCAGACGGTAGTTTTCACTTCCGTGGTATTGCTATCGGTGGCTGCGGTGGCCGCCTTGATTTGGGTGGTGGACACTGCTCTGAGTTTCATGATCGGATTGATATTACGGTAAACGCAGTCGGGAGGGAAAAACATACCGGTGCCAACCGGGTGGCGACCATGGGTGAGAATTCGGGTGAAAGACGCTGGTACGTCGTCCATACGTACTCGGGCCACGAGAACAAGGTGAAGGCCAATCTGCTCAAGAGGATACGATCCATGAACATGGAGGACAAGATCTTCAGCGTCGTGATACCAACTGAAGAACAAATAGAATACAAGGACGGAAAGCGCAAAGTGACCAAGCGGAAGATCTTTCCCGGATACGTACTGGTGGAGATGATACTCACCGACGACTCGTGGTACGTGGTCCGAAATACTCCGGGAGTGACGGCGTTCGTCGGCTCGGGAAATCGACCGGTTCCGCTGCATGATGGAGAAGTTAAGGCAATCATGCGGCAAATGGGTATGGAGGAGCCGCGGCCGAAGGTGGTGTTCGAACCCGGGCAGACCGTCAGGGTCATAAGCGGTCCGTTCACGGGTTTCATGGGAACGGTTGAGGAGGCAGATGTAACCAGGGGCAAGCTGCGGGTACTGGTTTCAATGTTTGGCCGGGAGACGCCCCTTGAACTGGACTTCGGACAAGTGGAAGAGGTGTAGGTGGATAGCCATGGCCAAGAACGTAGTAGGAGTCGTGAAGCTGCAGCTGCCGGCGGGTCAGGCCACCCCCGCGCCGCCTGTTGGCCCTGCCCTAGCGCAGCACAGGGTCAATATCATGGCATTTTGCAAAGAGTTCAACGAGAAAACGGCCAACCAGGCGGGGACAATCATCCCGGTGGAGATCACGGTATACGAAGACGGTTCGTACACTTTCGTGCTGAAAACACCGCCGGCTTCCGTGCTGCTGAAGAAGGCGGCGGGCATCGACCGGGGATCCGGTGAACCCAACCTGAAGAAAGTGGGGCGGGTGACCAGGAGCCAGATCAGGGAGATTGCGGAACAAAAGATGCAGGACCTGAATGCTGCCAGCCTGGAGGCTGCTATGAGGATGATAGAAGGTACGGCCCGGAGCATGGGCATCGAGGTGGTACCCGATCGATGATGATGCGGTTACCAATGGCTGGAGGGGTTCAGTGATGAGTAAGCACGGAAAGCGCTATCAGGCGGTGCTGGAGAAGATCGATCGGGAACGACTCTACGAGCCTCGGGAAGCGTTGGCTTTGGTGAAGGAAACGGCATCCGCCCGCTTTGATGAGACGGTGGAAGTGGCGGTGCGCCTGGGTGTGGACCCAAGGCATGCCGACCAGATGGTCAGGGGCTCGCTGGTCCTCCCCCATGGTACGGGCAAGCAGGTCCGAGTACTGGTATTCGCCAAGGGGGAGCACGCCAAGGTAGCCGAAGAGGCGGGCGCTGACTTCGTGGGTGTGGAGGAGTTGGCAGAGAAGATCCAACAGGGTTGGCTCGATTTCGACGTGGCCATTGCAACTCCCGATGTGATGAGAGTGGTGGGCCGGCTGGGACGGATTCTGGGACCGCGAGGCCTGATGCCGAATCCCAAAGCCGGCACGGTGACCTTTGATGTGGCTCGTGCTATACGGGAGTTCAAAGCAGGAAGGGTTGAGTTCCGGGTAGACAAAGGCGGCATAATACATCTCCCCATTGGCAAGGTATCGTTCAGCACTGATCAGTTGCTGGAAAACTTTTATACCTTAATAGAAGCGCTGCTGAGAGCAAAGCCTGCAGCTGCGCGGGGCCAGTATTTGCGCAGCATCACTGTTTCCAGTACTATGGGACCGGGCATAAAGATCAACCCCCAGAAGGTGGCGCGTCCGCGCGAGTGAGGGCCACTGCCGGGGTACCCTGTGGGTGGACAACAAAGACCGTTGAGACGATCCAGCCGTAGACAGCAGGTGTGGTCGTCACTTAAAGAGCGCAGGCTCGCCTGCCGAGGCCGAATGCTGAGGGCAACGTGCGTTGGATTTCCATAACTCCTCGCCGGCCTGGGCGAGGAGTTTTGCTTGAGAGGGGGTGGTGAGGTGACTGCGAGGGCGAGGGCTGATAAGGCAGGTGTTGTGGAGTACTTACGGGAAAAAGTCCAGAAATCACAAGTATTAGTACTTACGGACTATCGAGGCCTTGACGTAGCTGCCATGAATCAGCTTCGGCAGAAACTGAGGGAAAGGGGCATCGAGTACCGCGTGGTTAAAAACACCTTGTTTGCCCGCGCGGTCAGCGAATTGAATCTGGAAGGAATTATGGACTTCCTGACCGGTCCCACCGCGGTGGCGTTCGGCTATGACGATCCGGTTGTCCCCGCGAAGGTACTGGTGGACTTCGGCCGCCAACACCCACAGCTGCAGATCAAAGGTGGGCTGCTCGACGGCTCTCTCATCGATAGGGCGACGGTGATTCGCCTCGCGGAACTGCCCAGCAGGCAGGAACTGCTACAGGCGACAGCCCGTGGGCTGCAGTCGCCGCTGGCGGCGTTTGCACGTGCCCTGAACGGCTTGTTGTCAGGGTTTGTGCGCGTGGTGGATGAGCTGAGAAAGAAGAAGACAGAACAGGCTGCTTAGGAGGGGTGGAGTAATGTCGAAGGTGGAACAAGTCCTGGATATCGTCAAATCAATGACAGTTATGGAGCTGGCTGAACTGGTGAAGGCTTTTGAAGAGGAGTTTGGAGTATCGGCAGCTGCCCCGGTGGCAGTTGCAGCTCCCGTGGCAGCTCCCGCCGCTGAAGAGGAAAAGGTTGAACAGACTGAGTTTGACGTGATCCTCAAGAGCGTGGGCGACAAGAAGATTCAGGTCATCAAGGTCGTCAGGGAGCTGACCAATCTGGGGTTGAAGGAGGCCAAAGAACTGGTCGACAATGCGCCCCGAGCGGTAAAGGAGAAGGTGAGCAAGGAGGAAGCCGAAAGCATCAAGGCCAAGCTGGAGGAAGTAGGTGCTACGGTCGAGATCAAATGAGAATCTTCCAGGGTTTCTCTCGGGGCCCCCAAGGGGGCCCTTTTGGCCCAAAGCGGGGACAGGCAACGATATTGGACAGGCGCGGAAGAGTTCTCTGGCCCTGCTGGAGAAGGTTGCTTTTCGTCAGGTAGTGGGTTAAGATTAGAAGAGGCTGCGACGGGGGTCTATGCTTGACGACCGGGCGTTATTATGCTAGCATAGCGTATTGCGATCCATGGCTTGGCGGTACGCCAGGAAAACTGGTCGGCGGAGCCGCCGATGTAATATTTGGTAGCTTGCGGGAAATACTTCCTTTTGGTGTCACCGGCCTGTTGTCTTGCGTCCAAGTGTCACATTTCGGTCCACTGCCTGATAATTCCTTCCGACAAGGAGTGGGAGCCGCATGCCTCGTACCCTCAAGTTCGGCAAGCACGAGAGGGTGAGTTTTGCGCGCATTGAAGAGATCCTGGAACTTCCCAACCTGATCGAGATCCAGAAGAAATCCTATGAGTGGTTCATCAAAGAGGGTTTACGAGAGACTTTCCGTGACGTATCGCCCATTCAGGATTTCACGGGCAATCTAGTGTTGGAGTTCGTGGACTACCGACTCGGCGAGCCCAAGTACACGGTAGAAGAGTGCCGGGAGAGGGATGTCACCTACGCAGCACCGCTTCGGGTACGCGTCAGGCTGATCAATCGGGAAACCGGGGAAGTGAAAGAGCAAGAGGTCTTCATGGGCGACTTCCCCTTGATGACCGATAACGGTACCTTCATCATCAATGGTGCCGAGCGGGTGGTAGTGAGTCAGCTGGTCAAGTCTCCCGGCGTTTACTACGCGGACCACATGGATCCCAGTGGAAAACGTCTGTTCACCGCTACTCTCATTCCCAACAGAGGAGCCTGGCTTGAATTCACCATCGATCCTGGTGACTTCGTGACCGTCCGCATCGACCGGGCTCGCAAGCTCCCGGTGTCGGTCTTGCTGCGTGCCGTGGGTTACGGGACGAATGCGCAGATACTGGATAGCTTGGGAGATTCCGCATACCTCAGGAATACACTTTCGCGGGATAACTGTGACTCCCAGGAAAGCGCACTGCTGGAGATTTACCGTCGGCTGCGTCCCGGCGAGCCTCCTAACCTGGACAATGCCCGCAGTCTGTTCAATAACCTGTTCTTTGAGCCAAAGCGGTACGACCTGGCTCGCGTGGGACGCTACCGCCTCAACAAGAAGTTGGGTTTGCGTCGCCGGCTGCCCGGTACGGTAGCTGTTGAGGATATCGTTCACCCCCGTACGGGAGATGTGATCGTGCCCGCGGGCAAGACCATAGACAAAGAGGCAGCTCGGCTGGTTGAGGAATCCGGTGTAAAGGCGGTCACCGTGCGCACCAGTAGCGGGCAGGTACTAAAACTCGTCTCCAATGACCGTCCTGAAGACGGTGTGCGAACCCTGACCCCTGCGGACGTGCTGGCCATTGTGAACTACCTCATTGGTCTCACCTATGGCGTTGGTGAGGTCGATGATATCGACCATCTTGGGAACCGCCGGCTGCGGTCGGTGGGCGAGTTGCTTCAGAACCAGTTCCGCATCGGCCTGGCCCGCATGGAGCGCGTGGTTCGTGAGCGGATGACCATCCAGGACGTGGATATCATCACACCCCAAGCTCTCATTAACATTCGTCCTGTGGTCGCGGCCATCAAAGAATTTTTCGGTTCATCACAGCTGTCCCAATTCATGGACCAAACCAATCCGCTGGCCGAGCTCACCCACAAGCGGCGCTTGAGTGCACTGGGGCCAGGCGGTCTGAGCCGCGAACGGGCGGGTTTTGAGGTGCGAGACGTGCACCATTCGCACTACGGGCGAATGTGTCCGATAGAAACTCCGGAAGGACCCAACATCGGTCTAATCGGTTCACTGAGCACCTATGCGCGTGTCAACCAGTACGGATTCATCGAGACGCCCTACCGCAAGGTGGACAAGGAACGGGGTGTGGTGACGAACGAGATCGAGTATCTGGCTGCGGATGAAGAAGACGAGTGCGTGATCGCGCAGGCCAATGCCCCCCTCGATGAAGAAGGGCGATTCCTCACCCCCAGGGTAACTGCGAGGTACAAACACCAGATCCTGGCAGTGCCCGCAGAGGAAGTGGACTACATGGATGTGTCGCCCAAACAGGTAGTGAGCGTGGCTACCGCGCTGATACCCTTCTTGGAGCACGATGATGCAAATCGCGCCCTCATGGGAGCAAACATGCAACGCCAGGCGGTGCCGCTGATCCAGAACGAGGCCCCCTTGGTGGGCACGGGCATGGAGTTCCGGGCGGCCAAAGATTCTGGCGTAGTGGTGATGGCGAGGCGAGCCGGAACCGTGATCCGCGTTACCGCCAACGA
>ENA-OSAI01000449-OSAI01000449.1-marine-sediment-metagenome-genome-assembly--contig:-NODE-449-length-15574-cov-8.520974_pt1 | contig 15574 bp, 13 predicted proteins | sample MGYA00237871_ERZ529316 | MGnify/ENA primary metagenome ERZ529316 (study PRJEB26369, sample SAMN03142814) | marine sediment metagenome | biome: marine; feature: borehole; material: sediment... | reverse complement strand
GAATTTCTTTTGGAAAGCTATAAGAGAAAGCTTTTGATTTGTCATTGAAACCACTCCCGATCGAACTAGCGTTTGATTATATTATATCAAACATTAGTTCGTATCGGAAGAGGTTGCTGACTAAAAGGTATAGTCATTTTTACTTATTTTAGGTGCAGGAGGACATGGGAAAGTTGTTGCTGATACAGCGTTAACTACTGGACGATGGGAACAGATAGCATTCTTAGATGATAGAGAAGAATTACATGAAGTGACGGGTATTCCAGTAATAGGCAAGCTTGTTGATTTTAAGTTGTTTAACAAAGATTATCATTATGCCTTTGTAGCAATAGGAAATAATGTATTAAGACTTGAATGGATTGAACGATTGACTAAAGCAGGGTTTTAAATACAAACTATATTCGTGGAGAAATGAGTTTTATAGGACCGATACTTTTGTTAGTTCAATATCTTGAGTTTTACACACCTGAGCAGATGAGACGTCATGAAGTAACACCAGGAATATATGGATGGGCTCAAGTTAATGGTCGTAATGCAATAAGCTGGGAAGAAAAATTTAAGTATGACGTTTGGTATGTAGATAATCAATCTTTTTTACTTGATTTAAAGATATTGATTTTGACTATCTTTAATGTTTTAAAAAGAGAAGGAATAAATAATTCTTAAGGGGATACGATGCCTTTGTTTAAGGGAAGCATAGAAAAAACTATATAAGAAAAATAAATTTTATTTAATGAGAATAAATGTTGATTAGGAGGTAAGCAAATGAAAGATGTTGTAATAATTGGTGCAGGTGGTTTTGGAAGGGAAGTAGCTTGGCTTATTGAGGACATAAATAAAATTAAACCACAATGGAATATTAGAGGTTTTGTGGACGAAAATTTAGATTTGAAAGGGAAATTAATTGATGGATATAAAGTTCTAGGAGATATTGAATGGCTAAAAGATCAAGATTTATATGCAGTGTGTGCTATTGGAGATCCAATAGTTAAGAAAAACATCGTAAATAGATTAAAAGGCAGTAGAATCAAATATCCAGTATTGATTCATCCAAATGTTATTAAATCTAATAGCGTTGAGATTGGAGAAGGGTCAATTATTTGCGCAGGAAACATTTTAACAGTAAATATAAAGATAGGAAAGCATGTAATTATTAATTTAGATTGTACAATTGGACATGATGCTGAGATTAAAGACTATTCAACTATTTTACCAAGTGTAAACATATCAGGATATGTTATAGTAGAACAGTGTGTGAGCATAGGCACAGGATCTGCCATAATTCAAGGCATAAAAATTGGCTCAAATACTGTTATAGGGGCGGGAGCAGTAGTTGTTAAAGATTTACCTGCCAACTGTACGGCGGTAGGAATTCCAGCCAAACCTATAAAGTTTAGCGAATAAGTATTTATGAAAAAACTATAGCGATAGAAAAATTTAAAATGGGGGATAAGAGAATGATATCTGTATTAGGAACGGGAGTAATGGGTAAAGGTATTGCTATTGAATTTGCTAGATTTAATTGGAATGTTCAATTAGTGACTATAACTAGAAGAACAGGCATTAATACTATTAGGTTAGAGATTGAAAAAATGATTGATAAGTATAAAAATATTAATAAGTACGAGATTCTTAACAATATAACTATTTCAGATGATTTATCAGTTGTGAGTAATAGTGATTTAATTATTGAAGCAATTATTGAAGACTTGGATGCAAAAAGAAATTTAATTAATAATATAAAAAATTACATTAAATCTGAAGCAATAATAGCGTCTAATACTTCATCGCTCTCTATAAAACAAATATTTGAAGGAATTCATGATTCCTCTAAAGCTTTAGGATTACACTTTTTTAACCCAGTTCAAGTTATGAAATTAGTTGAAATTGTCTATACAAGTGATACATCAGAAAAAACAATTAAATATGCTAAGGAGATAGTGGTTTCCTTAGGAAAAGAATTTGTTATTGCTAAAGATTCACCTGGGTTTATTGTAAATAGACTATTAATTCCAATGATAAACGAAGCTTCAAAGATTATTGATGAAGGAATTGCTACAGCAGAGGATATTGATAAAGCAATGAAACTAGGGGCAAATCATCCAATTGGACCTTTAAAACTATCTGACCTTATCGGTAATGATGTTATTCTATCTATAATTAAAACTTTGCATAAAAATATAAAAAACAAGTCAATATCAGAGGGACTTGTAAACTTGGTTAATGAAAATAAATTAGGACGCAAAACTAAAATTGGCTTCTACAATTACACTGAATAGTTAAAGGTTAGTGGGCAGAGGGTGTTGTAAACTGTTACTATGAATAATATACTTGTGTTTATTTAGAATTACGGTTTGCAAATAAAATTGATAGTAAATAACGTGGTTGTTACAGATTGAGTAGTTGTCATAAGAACACTTCCTATAAAGTCATAATATCAGGAGTCTAAGCAAACATAAAAAGAAGTTTGGGGTGATTGAAGATGAGTAAATTTATACCCCTTTCAGTACCAAACCTATCCTTAGATATCCTTGAAAATATAAAAGAAACCATAGAAACAGGATGGGTATCCACAGGAGGAAGATTTATAAAAGAATTTGAAGAAAAAATAGCTAAATACGTAGGAGTAGAAAAGGCAGTATCTTGTCAAAGTGGCACAGCAGGACTTCATCTTGCATTAAGAGTCCTTGGCATCGAACCGGGGGATGAAGTAATCGTTCCTACAGTAACATTTATAGCAGCAGTCAATCCTGTTAAATATATGGGTGCAGAGCCTGTATTTATGGATTGTGATGAAACATTAAATATGGATATGGATGAACTTGAAGAGTTTTTAGAAAATGAGTGTCATTTCATAGGTGGAAAAGTGATTAATAAGAAAACCAATAGAATAATAAAGGCAATTATTGTTGTTCATGTTTTCGGTAACCCGGCAAATATAGAAAAACTAATGGAGATAAAAGAAAAATACAACTTAAAGGTAGTAGAAGATGCTACAGAAGCCCTTGGTTCATATTACCTAGAAGGCAAGTATGCAGGTAGATTCTGTGGAACTATTGGAGATATAGGTGTATATTCATTTAACGCCAACAAGATTATTACTACTGGTGGCGGTGGAATGGTAGTATCACACAATAGAGAATTATTAAATAAAGTAGAATTTTTATCTGTTCAAGCCAAAACAGATCCCCTATATTTTATACATGATGAAGTAGGATACAACTACCGTATGACCAATATACAGGCTGCCTTTGGGGTAAACCAGATAGATAGATTAGAGGGTTTTATAGAAACAAAGATTAGAAACTATAACTTATACAAAGAAGCTATAGAAAACATAGAAGGTCTAACTTTATTACCTTTCAGATCAGACACACGAGCAAACCACTGGTTTTATTCAGTGATAGTGGATAAAGAAAAATACGGTATGGATAGGGATGAACTATTAAGGAAGTTAAATGATGATAATATCCAAACAAGACCTCTTTGGGGATTAATACATAAGCAAAAACCATATTTTAAAAATCAGGCTTATAAGATTGAAAAGGCGTATTACTATGAGAAAAATTTAATTAATGTGCCTTGTAGTAGTAATTTGATTGAGGAAGATGTAGAAGTAGTAGTGGAGAGATTAATAACTTATAAAATCAGCTAGATGGAGGATTTAAATGAACAATAGTGAAAAGTATAGTGTTGTAATTTTGAACCATCATGCTAGTTCACCTGATGTAGGTGGTGGAGGACGACATTATGAGCTTGCAAAACATCTTTCAGAAATGGGTCATAGAGTAACTGTTATAGCATCCTCCTATGATAATTGGAAAAAAAAGTATTATTTTTCACAAGAAACTATTGTTAAAGAGTATGATGATAAATTTAGGTTTATTTGGTTAAAGACAAAACCTGCTTATAAAAATAATTTATTTAGATTTGTAAACTATTTTGATTATATGCTGAAAGCAAGTAAGTTTAATAAATTTAAAGAATCTCCTAATGTTGTTATAGCTTCATCTGTTCATCCATTAGCGTGGGTAGCAGGTTATAAATTAAGCAAAAAATATAATGCAAAATTTATTGTAGAAGTGAGAGATTTGTGGCCGTTAAGTCTTTATGAAGATTTGAAAGGCATTTATAGAAAGGCAGTATTTAGTTTTTTTGAATTACTAGAAAAAAAATATTATAACTTAGCAGACAATATAGTTACAACAATGCCTTATGCATACGAGTATATGGAGAAAAAATATGGAATAAGTAAAACAAAGGTTAAATACATTCCTCACGGAATTGATATTGATGAATTTGATAAGAATATGAGAAAAAATGAAGAGGAACTTAACTTACAATTAAGAAATGTCTTGGATAACTATTTTTGTATAACTTATACAGGAGCTCTATCTAAAAGTGAGGGATTACCTACTTTAGTGGAATCTGCAAAACACCTAGAAAAATTTGAGAACATACGGATTGTTATCATTGGAAGTGGACCAGAAAAAGAAAAATTAGAAAATATTATTGAAAAAGAAAATCTAAAGAATGTAATTATGTTTGAAAAACAGAGGAAGGACTTAATACCACTAATTTTAAGCAAATCAAACATTTTATTTTGTGGCTTAATGGAAAGAGAAGCTTTTAAATATGGAATAAGTAAAAATAAATTTTATGATTATATGGCTGCTAAAAAGCCTATTATCTTTGCTTCTAGCGTTAAAGATAGCTTGATAGACAAAGCAGGAGCAGGTATTACAATAAAGCCAGGAGATCCAGTTAAATTATCAGATGCAATTGTGTTTTTATACAACAATATGGATACTATAGGAAAAGAATATGCCGAAAATGGAAGGCAATATGTTGAAAAATACCACACCAATCAAAAGATTGCAGATGATTTTATGCAAGTAATTTTATCTTGAATTCAAATGATTAGTTTACTCAGCTTTAAAAATCAATTGCATATTTAAAGAAAATATTTCATGTTAATTATACAAGACAAGCTCGGAAAAACAATATATAATAGGTGGGATGAAAATGAATCAGAAAAAAATATGTGTTATGGGATTAGGTTATATAGGTTTACCAACTAGTGCCATGTTTGCAACTCATGGGTGTAAGGTAATTGGGGTAGATGTCAATGAAAAAGTTGTAGATGCTTTAAATAGAGGTGAAATTACGATTAAAGAACCATATTTAGATATTATGGTACAAGCAGCTGTTAGGTCAGGGAATTTAATTGCTGATACTCAACCACAAGAGGCAGATGTATTTATTATAGCTGTTCCAACGCCAATTACTGAAGATAAGAAAGCTGATATGAGTTATATAATTGCAGCTACAGAAACAATTGTACCATATCTTAGAAAAGGAAATATAGTTATACTAGAGTCCACTTCACCAACTGGAACAGTAGAAGGATTAATGTTACCAATATTAGAAAAATCAGGGTTGAAGATAGGAGAAGAACTATATGTAGGACATTCTCCTGAGAGAGTACTTCCAGGAAAGATATTATGGGAATTAGTTAATAACAATCGAATTGTTGGAGGAATCAATAGAGTTTCTGCTGAAAAAATACGTGACTTATATAAAATATTTGTTAATGGTGAAATATTTCTAACTACAACAACAACAGCTGAAATGTGCAAAATGGTGGAAAATACATTTAGAGATGTAAATATTGCACTTGCAAATGAATTAGCAAAGATATGCGAAAATATAGGAATTAATGTATGGGAAGTAATTGAACTAGCCAATAAACATCCAAGAGTAAATATTCATCAACCAGGACCAGGAGTAGGAGGTCATTGTTTAGCGGTAGATCCATGGTTTATTGTAGAGAAAAATCCTGATTTAGCTAAAATTATTGAATTATCAAGAAAAACCAATGATAGTATGCCAAAACATGTCCTAAATAGAATAGATGAGATATTGAAGGATATTAAAGGAACTAAGAAAGTATCTATTCTTGGAATTACTTATAAACCTAATATAGCTGATATGAGAGAAAGTCCTATTATTGAACTGATTAAATTAATGGATGAAAGAGATGATTATGAAATTAGTGTGTATGACCCTTATGTAAAAACACATAAATATCAAGCTAAAGATTTAATCGATGGAGCTAAGAATAGCGATCTATTATTATTAGCTGTACATCATGATATTTTCAAAGAACTACCGTTAAGTGATATGGCTAGAGTGATGAGAAATAGGAACTTTTTTGATACAAGGAACTTTTTTAATAAAGAAGAAGTTGAAGATAAGGGTTTTAGATATGTGTTGTTAGGTAAAGGACAAAGCAAAATATGATAGGTGTTGGGTTATGAGAATAACTGATGTAATTAAAATTATTAATAAAATGGGTTTATCTTGGGCTGCTTTTAGGCTAAGTTATGAATTAAAAAGAAAAACAGGTATATTGAAAAAAAAGTTCCCTACAAATAATTTTTCTGACAAAGATTTTATAGATAAAATGATTGACTATAGGCTTAAATCAAAGGAAGGCTTATCTAAATTTGTAAAGGAAAATAGAAATAAATTTTTATTTAATACAAAAGATCTTGAATTATTTAAACAATATTTAGATACTAATTTAAGTAAAGAAGATAAAGACAAAATCATTCAGATAGCAGATAACGCTATAGAAGGCCGACTATACTGTTTTAGTCACTGGACAGCAGATTATGGCTATCCAATTAATTGGCACAGAAATCCTATTACAAAATATGTGTGGCCTAGGGATAAACATTGGGTAGATATTGAAGAATTATCTAAAATTTCCGGTGATGTTAAATATGTATGGGAGGCATCGCGTTTTACTCAGGTTTATTATTTTGTTAGAGCATATACACTTACTAAAGATGAAAAATATGTAAAGACGTATTGGGATCAAGTAGAGCATTGGGTAAATGAGAATCCATATGAATTAGGTATAAATTGGAAATGCGGTCAAGAAATAGCATTTAGAACATTTGCTTGGATATTTGGGCTATATGCATTTTTAGATTCTCCATATACAACAGATGATAGAATATTTATGATTATAAAGAATATATACTATAATGCTATTCGGATTGAAAAGAATATTGATTTTGCAATTAAAGCTATACAAAATAATCATGCTATAAGTGAAGCAGCTTGTCTCTTTACAGTAGGCGTATTATTTCCGTTTTTAAGAGATTCTAAAAGGTTATTAGATAAAGGAATTAAATACCTAGAACAAGAAGGGTTAAAACAGATATATGATGACGGAAGCTATATTCAAAATTCAACAAACTACCATAGGCTTATGCTGCAAGATTATGCATGGTGTTATAGATTAGCTGAATTAAATGGCATAAAGTTTAGTAAAGATTTGACAAAAAAAATAAATCTTGCAATAGATTTTCTTTATCAAATGCAGGACGATAATTCTGGTATGGTTCCTAATTATGGTGCTAATGATGGGGCATTAGTTTTTCCATTATCATCGTGTGACTATCTAAACTATAAACCACAACTTAATACCATAAATTATATTATTAATGGTAAAAAGCTTTATGAAAGTGGTAAACATGAAGAAGATTTGCTTTGGTTTTGTGGTGTTGAAGCGGTGAAATCAAATAATGTTTCAACTGTCATAAGGGAAACAAAAAGATTTGATATTGGTGGGTATTATATTATAAGAGGTGATGATAGTTTTGGTATGATTAGGTGTACAAAATATAAACACAGACCAGGACATGCAGATATGCTTCACTTTGATTTATGGTATAAAGGAATAAATGTTTTAGTAGATGTAGGGTCTTACTCATATAATCCACCAGAAGAAAAGTTTAGGTATTACTTTAGTGCAACTAAGAATCATAATACGATAACAATAAATGATATGAATCAGACCCAAAAAGGTCCTAGGTTTTTGACTTTAGATTGGCCAGAAGGTTTTTTAAATGAATTTAAAGTTGAAGAAGATAAAGTTTTTTTCTCAGGATATCATACAGCGTATGAGAATATCCATACTAGAAAAATTGAATATAAAGAAAACTGTTATATCATTACTGATGAGATAGAAAATAAAGAAAGAAAGAAGATTAATATTAAGTTGAACTGGAATATAGGAACTGAGATAGAAAAGATAGAAGATAATAAGTATAGGCTAATAATTAATGATAATGATAACCTTATACTTGAGATATCAAGTAGTACCAAGGGTAATACATATGTTTACTTTGGAGATGAGGATATACCAGCTGGATGGAGATCTTTATATTATGGAGAGAAGGCGCCAGTGAATCAGTTAGTTTATGAAGTAGATAGTATTAATGATAAAGAAACTGTAATTACCAAAATTAAAACTAGGCAAGAGTATGTTTAGGTTGTATTTTAGGCATAAAAAGTAATGCTATACTCAAAAAATAAGAGCTTTTGACGACGTATATAAATTGTAAAATAGAGTAGGTGGTCATAATTGAAGAAAAAAGTAATGGTAGTTTTTGGGATGCGCCCTGAAGCAATTAAGATGAGTCCCTTAGTAAAAGAACTAAAAACACGGGAAAAATTAGATACCATTGTCTGTGTTACTGGTTAACATAGAGAGATGTTAGATCAGCTGTTGAATGCTTTTGATGTAGTCTCAGATTATGATATTCCCATCATGAAAGCAAAGCAGATACTATTTGATGAGACTATAAATATACTGGAGAAAATGAAAGCGATTTTGGAAGAAGTTAAACCAGATGTGGTATTAGTCCATAGAGATACTTCTACAACCTTTGTTACAGCATTAGCATGTTTTTATCTTAAGATACCAGTCGGTCATATAGAAGCTGGACTTAGAACTTATAATATTTATTCACATATCCAGAAGAATTTAATAGACAAGCAGTTGGGATTATTTCTCAATATCATTTTGCTCCGACTGAAAAGTCTAGGAAAAATCTTATAAAAGTAAGGAAAAGACCCTGCTACGATTTATGTAACTGGTAATACAGCTATTGATGCACTAAAAACTACTGTTAGTATAGTTAGAGAAGATTATTCTCATGAACTACTTGAGTGGGCATCTGATAGTAGACTTAAAATGATTGCAGCTCACAGAAGAGAGAACCTTGGTGATCCTATGAGAAATATGTTTATGGCAATAAAGAGGATTGAGGATGAGAATCCAGATATAAAGGCTATTTATCCAATACACATGAATCCAGTAGTGAAAGAAGTTGCAAATGATATCCTTAGGAATACAGATAGAATAAGAATTATTGAGCCTTTGGAGGTTGTGGATTTTCATAATTTTATTTCAAGATCATATTTGATTCTTACAGACGGCGGTGGCATTCAGGAGGAGGCTCCAAGTCTCGGCAAACCAGTACTTGTCATGAGAGACACAACGGAAAGACCTGAAGGGATTGCTACTGGGATGTTAAAACTTGTAGGAACAAATGAAGAAGTAATCTATGAGACTTTCAAACAGCTTCTTGAAGATAAAGAGGAATATGAGAAGATGAGTAAAGCAAGTAATCCTTATGGTGATGGTTTTGCGAGTAAGAGGATAGCAGATATTTTAATTGATAATTTGTGATGTAATTTTTATTCGCGTCTACGGCTTATGTTTATTAAAAAAAGAAGAAATATTACCGTTGTATAAGCTATAGACTTGTGGAGGTATTTGTTATGAAAAAGTATAAATATTTAGGGGGATTTCCTCCGCCATATGGTGGAGTAACTATAAAGAATAAGCTTCTATACAGCAAATTAAATGAGCATATTAGTATTGAACAATCTAATTTTTATAATCATGATAAGGGTTTACTTATAAGAATTAGTGCGCTTTTTAATGATTTAGTTATAAATAAAAAAAATGGATTAATAATTGGATTAAGTAAAGACTCCCTAAAAAAAGTTACATATATACTATATATATTGAATAAAAGGTTGATGAACAATTCCGTTGTTATGGTTATGGGAGGAACTTTTCCCGAAATGGTAAAAAAAGACAAAAAATTAAAAATATATCTTAAAGAATACAAGCACATTTATGTAGAGACAGAAGGAATGAAAAAGAGTCTTAATTCTTGTGGAGTTAATAATGTTTCTGTCTTTCCAAATTGTCGTGAAAGAACAGATATTGATATACGTGAAAAATATAATAATAAACAAATAAGATGTTTGTTTTTTTCACTTATTTCAGAAGATAAAGGTGCAGATATTGTTATTTCTGCAGCTGAAATTTTAACACAGAAGGGTATAAATTATTCGATAGATTTTTATGGTCACATAGATTCAAAATATAAGCAAAACTTCCATGATAAAATTAAAAATAATGAGAAATTAAATTATTGTGGTGTGTTTAAAGCTGCTTCTAAGGATGACGTTTATAAGAAAATGCTTGAATATGATGTACTATTATTTCCCACAAAATGGAAAAATGAAGGTGTTCCAGGTGTCTTAGTTGAGTCTAAAATTGCTGGTATACCTGCAGTTGTAAGTGATATCAATTATAATTCAGAAATAGTTGAAAATAAAAAGACTGGTATAGTATTAAAAGAAAATACCCCTAAGGAGCTTGCAAAAGCAATCGAGCTTTTGTATTTGGATGAGAATTTACTTTTAAAATTGAAACGCGGTGCAAAAGATTCTAGTAAAAACTATTTAATAGAGAATTATATTGAGCAGATTATTGAAATAATTGAAAGTTAGTTAACACATGATGTAGGGTTGTAAGAAAATATGTTGAAGAAAAATTTCTTTATAAAAGGTTTATTGTAATTGGTCGTTATGATTTGCTATTGAAATAACCTTTTAAACTATAGGTTAGGGTGATCCAATGTTATTAATGATTGTGTTATTCGGAATACTTTTATATCGTATTTATAAAGTTAAAGAAGCAAGAAAAATTACAATAATATTTTTAATAGTTTGTATTCCTTTAATAATTATTCACACACTATTATTGTATTCTGCCCACGGTGATTATTTTGCAGGATCAGATGCATCGGGTTTCTATTATTATTATGGAAAGCCTTTAGCATACATGGATAGAAATAATAGTCTGATCTCTGAGATGTCAGGTATGATTCGGTATAAGTATTGGGGGTTTCTCGTCTATAATATGCTTTCGCAGATACCTAAAGTGAGTGATTTAACAGCGTCTATCATAATTAGGATGAACAATTTAATCCTGATGCTAATTACAGTGTCGAAAGTGCTTGAATTCTATATAAAAAGAGAAATTGATATAAAATCAAATAAAAACAAATTGTTTATTGTTTCAGCAGTGTTTATTTTACTCTGGGGCGTGTTCTTTAATTTTAGAGATATAATTATATCGTGTTTGTTAATATTGTTATTTTTTGAATTTTTTAGCTTTGAAAAAGCAAAGCGCAAAATAATAAATTGTAGTATATATATTTTATTGTTAGTATTTTTCAGAGACGAATTTGTTTTTTTAACAATAGTTTCTTCATTATTAAGCTGGGGGCTTTTAAGAATCAGATGGATTAAACGAAAAGCTTTAGTAGGAAGTATTGTTATAGTTATGATTTTTTTAATATACTCATATATCCCATTAATTCAGATGCAAGAAAGCATGTACAAATATTATGGAGTTTTTGTATTTTTATCAAGAAGAATGAGTGGATTAGAGTTTTTTCTAAATTATATATATGAGGTAATTTTAGCATTTGTAGGATTTAACCCATTAAAGTATGTTCCTTATCTTATTACAGATAATATGTCAGACAGGACATGGATATTAACTGGGATAACTGGTACTCTAACAATTATTTTTTCAATAATTGGATATTATCTGGTAATGCCGTTGTACTTTGCGTTGCTATCAACTAGAAAATTAAAAGACTATTTAAAAAATTCAAAACTTCAAAAACTAATAATAGTTTCTTCCATATTCTTTTTTTTAGTGATAAGTACTTATGCAGGAAGACAAGGTCAAGTACAAGAGAGAATCAGACTAACTATTTATCCACTAATATTATTGTCAGCTGTACCTATTAAATTTAATTACAGACTTAATCGCATGTTAAAAGACTGGTCAATGATTTTTTTGGCTATTTCTATTATCTATATATTAATTGATATATTAATTGTAAGATAATCTAGAAGATTACTTCAAAGTATTCGAATTGGGGGGGAGGGATCAAATGAATATACAAAATTTATTTTTTTTCAATACTACAAAAGAAGAACAGGCGTATAGGCAGATTAAACCATTAGTAGATAGTTTGTCAAGATATGAATATAAAGTGTACTATAATACTGACTGGGATGAAGAAAAAAAAAATAGTATAGCTAACGTATCAGAATACATGAGTCTTGACAAGTATATTCGTGAATATAATGAAATGAAAACATTATTTATTTGTTTTAATATCTATGACGTGTTAAAGCTTAGAAAGAAAATCAAGAATAACCAAAATTTTAAAATAATGTTTAGACCAAGAGGAATTCTTCCAGAGGAATCATTTTTAAGAAATAACTCAATGATTAGGAAGCTCATTCTGAATATTATCGAGAAAAAGGCGATCAAGGAAAGTGACTTTTTGTGTTTTATATCAAATAATCAACGCACACACTTTTTCTCCAAGTATAGTAGTTTAGTTAAACGGAAAAAAACTATCGTTATTAGAAATTATTTAGATTATGAAGAAAACTGTATATCGGAGCATTTAAGAAGTGAAAAAACAATTAGAATTGTGTATTCTGGAGGGTTCTCGAAATGGCAAAAGATAGAAAAAATATTTGAAGTGATTAAGAAATTACAGGACAGAGATTTGAATATAGAATTCTATATATATACATTTAAGGAAAATTATAGAATTGCAAAAAAATACATTGAGGACTTTAAGTTGGAAAGCAAAGTTTTTGTTGAATATCATGCACCAGACCGATTAAAGGATGAATTAAAAAAAAACGATATTGGCATTTTGTTTAGGGATGATGATATAGTTAATATGTCAGCATCACCATTTAAGATTATAGACTATTTAAGTTCTGGTTTAGGAGTTATTGCTACTGATAATATTGGTGATTATTCAGATATCCTCAAAGGTAAAGAGTATGCATATTTATTGAATAGTATCGACAATGCACTTGATGAGTCTGAAATAGATAAAATGGTGGCTTTCATTAAAAGATATTCACTAAACAAGCATCACCTGAAAGAAAAGATAAAAAATGATTATAGAAATATTTTTGATTTAAAAAATGAAATTGAAAAACTACATCAATTTATTTGTAACATATAGGACTTTGTTAATCAGCAGTAATAATTAATTAACCAGATTATTGTAAATAACGGTATAAACGACTAAGGTAGGGGGATTAAATGCATTTAATTGAACAGTTTTTACAGTTTGAAGAAGATAATAATCTATTTAACTTGAGTATATATGGCATAAAATTTTGGAGTGCAGTGAGATTTAATATATATAATAGCATTTACAAACTAAGGTACAAAACTGAATCTAATCATCCGTCATTAAATAAAACTTCAATCATTAAAAAAATCTATTTTAAAATTGCTCAAGTTAATAATTTTATTTCCAAAAATCCGATGTGGTTTTTAAGACAGAAAGATATATTGGTGCTTAATCATTCGAGAAGAGTATTTAACGGAAAATCTTATGAGTGTATTTATACAGATGAACTGCTAAAAAATTTGAAATGGTCATATTATGTTTTTGAAGAACCTTATTACGAAAAACACTTTAAAAAAATAGAAACTGAGAATATTAGATATTTAGATTATGTTAATTTTAAAGCTGCACTCAAAAAAATATATTTCAAATTAACAAAAAAATATATATTTAAAGAAGAGCAGAAAAAAGATATAGAAAAGTTGATAAATAGAATAAATAAAGAATTCGACGTATCGTTAAATAAAGAAGAAATTACTTCAATTATTCAGAATTATATTTTATCGTATAAAGCAGCTTATGATTATTATCTAAAAATACTTAACGTAGTACAACCTAAAGTAATTCTTGAAGTTGTATCCTATGGTAGAAGCCGGTACATTATTAATGAAATAGCTAAGATTAAGGGAATAAAGGTCATTGAACTTCAACATGGTGCTATGGGGAAATATCACGTGGCATATAACTTTTTCAAAAAACGAAATATAAGTACATTTCCAGATTATATATTTACATTTGGAGAGTATTGGAATAATGTAACTCGGTTTCCAATTGATGATTCTAGAATTATTGCGACAGGTTTCCCATATTACGATAAGAAAACTATTGAGTATAAAAATGAAAATTCTATAGAAGAGGATAAGAAAATTATTTTATTCATATCTCAAGGAGCCATAGGAAAATCTTTAAGTAAATTTGCGTGTGAGCTAAATAAAATAATTGATAAAAAAAATTATAGAATAATATTTAAATTACATCCTAGTGAGTATTCAAGATGGAAGTCAGAGTATTTATGTTTAAAAGAAAGTGGAATCGAAGTAATTGATAATAATTTAAAAGATATTTATTATTTTTTAAGCAAGTCATATTGTCAAGTAGGAGTTTCTTCAACAGCGATATTTGAAGGATTAGGCTTTAATCTAAAAACGTATATTGTTAAATTGCCTGGTTATGAGTATTTTGAAGATTTAATTAGAATTGGCTATGTAAAGCTTGTAGATTCGGCAGAAGCGATAGTTGAAGATTTGAACGTAGCATCTTATAATGTCGATTATGATAGTGGTAAGTTTTATCGTAAGAATAGCTTGTTTAATATTAATAATAGCATACAAAGTTTAATAGATTAATTATATTAACTTGTTGGTGACAAAAAAATGGAGGGGTATCATGTTAAATAACAAGTCAATTTTAATTACAGGTGGAACAGGCTCATTTGGTAAAAAATTTACTGAAATGATTCTAGATCAATATGATCCCCAAAAGATAATCATTTATTCAAGAGATGAATTTAAACAATATATTATGAAGAAAGAATTAATGATTGCTTTTCCAGACAAAGTGCATAAACTAAGGTTTTTTATAGGAGATGTGAGAGACAAGGATAGATTGTACAGAGCCTTTGATGGAGTTGATTATGTTATTCATGCAGCTGCTATGAAGCAAGTTCCTGCATGTGAATATAATCCTTTTGAAGCGATAAAGACAAATATACATGGAGCTCAGAACGTAATAGATGCAGCTATAGATAGAGGAGTAAAAAAAGTTGTAGCATTGTCAACAGATAAAGCAGTTAATCCCATAAATTTATATGGTGGAACAAAATTAGTTTCTGACAAATTATTCATATCAGCTAATGCCTATGTAGGCAGTAAAGGCACAGTGTTTTCGGTAGTAAGATACGGAAATGTTGCAGGAAGCAGAGGATCAGTAATTCCATTTTTTAAAAAATTAATAGAGAATGGCGAAAAAGAGCTTCCTATAACAGACTTTAGAATGACTAGATTTTGGATTTCATTAGAGCAAGGTGTTGAACTTGTGTTTAAAGCTTTAGAAGAATCAAAAGGTGGAGAAACTTATATTTCAAAAATTCCTTCTTTTAAAGTAACTGATTTAGCAAAAGCGATGTTGCCTGATTGTAAAATGAAAGAAGTTGGAATAAGAGAAGGGGAAAA